>Ga0193721_1000111_pt1 | contig 24899 bp, 15 predicted proteins | sample U2s2metaG_FD_145078 | JGI IMG/M metagenome (GOLD analysis project Ga0193721, IMG submission 145078) | Soil microbial communities from a riparian zone of the East river system, Colorado, United States - U2s2 | ecosystem: Environmental > Terrestrial > Soil > Riparian zone | place: USA: East River...
GGGAACACGCTGACGCAGCCGGTCGGGCCGACCGACGCGAATGGGGTGGCGACGGGGACGTTGAGCTCGACGGTGGCGGAGCCGAAGACGGTCTCGGCCACGGCGGGCGGGACGGCCATCACGCAGGCCGCGACGGTGACGGTGACGACCGACGCGCCCGCGACGATCACCCAGACGCTGCTCACGGCCGGCACGAACACCGTCAACCAGAAGATCTACACCACCGCCGATATCGCCCCCGCCCCCAACACGCTCATCACGGTCGCGGTGCTCGAGCATAACGCCACCAGTGCCCCCCCGAGTCCCACGTTGTCGGGCGGCGGCATGACCACCTGGACGGAGGTGGCGAGCATCACCTTCGATACCGGCACGTTGCCGCTGCGGCGGCTGACGATCTTCCGGGCGATGAGCGCGGCGCCGGGGAGCGGGCCGATCACGATCGCGTCCAGCGTGACGCTGTCGCATTGCCAGTGGATCGTGTCGCAGTGGGACGGGGTGGAGACGAGCGGGGTAAACGGGGCGGGGGCCATTGGGGAGACCGGCTCGAGTCGCGGTGACGTGGTGACCGGTCTGAGCGTGCCGCTCGGGGCGTTCGGGAGCGGCCACAACGTCGGCTACGGCGCGTTCGGGGTGAATCGTAACGTGGCGGTGGTCGCGCCGGGCGCGGGGTTCACGGAGATCGCCGAGCAGCCGTCCGGGGAGAGCACGCCCGGGGATCTCCAGGCGGAATGGGGCACCAACGACAACTCCATCGACGCAACCTGGCCGCTGAACCTGAATGCCGGGGCGCTCGGCGTGGAGATCAAGGCTCGCACGGGACCCTAGCGCCCGCTGTAGCCATGGCGCTACGAGAGTGTATCATAGCGCCCCCGCGTCCCTCCCGCGTGGTGATCTAAGTCGTTGCCGCACAAGGGGCTCACCGGGCTCGCTTGTTGCCACTCTAACGGCCGAACCCCCCGAAAGCCACGCGTGCGCCGAGCTTCAAGTCCACTGCTGTTCGCTTGCGTCCCCGTAGCGTTGGCCATCGCCGTCGCTGCGTGCAGCGATGCCGGTGACCTTACCCGGCCCGACCGGCAAACATTCATCACTCCGACCGGCCTGCTCACGGCCAAGCCGCCCCAGATCTTCGTCGGGGCGGGGGACGTGGCCACGTGTAACAGCAACAATGACGAGGCGACCGCCCAGTTGCTCGACAACATTCCCGGCACCGTGTTCGTGCTGGGCGACAACGTGTACGAGAACGCCACCAACGCCGAGTTCCGGAACTGCTACCACCCCACCTGGGGCCGCCACAAGGGGCGCACCAAGCCGACGCCCGGCAACCACGAGTACAACACGAACGGTGCGGCCGGATACTACAACTACTTCGGCGCCGCGGCGGGCGACCCCGCCAAGGGCTACTACAGCTTCGAGCTCGATACCTGGCACGTGATCGTGCTCAACAGCAACATCTCCATGACGACCGCGTCGGCCCAGGTCATCTGGTTGAAGGCCGACCTCGCGGCGCACCCGAACCCGTGCACGCTCGCCTACTGGCACCACCCACTGTACTCCTCGACCGGAGGCACCGGCTCGGGCGGCGTGACCTACAGCGCGGTGCGCCCATTGGTGGACGTGCTGTACGCGGGCGGGGCCGACCTGGTCCTCGCCGGACACCGGCACATTTACGAGCGCCTCGCGCCGATCAAGCCGAACGGCACCCGGGACGATGTGTTCGGCGTGCGCGAGATCATCGCCGGCACGGGCGGCAAGAGCGGCGGCGCCGTGAGCAACCGGTTTCCCGCGAGCGAAGTGCGCAACGGCGTCACCTTCGGCGTCCTCAAACTGTACCTCTACGAGGACGGCTACGCCTGGAAGTTTGTCCCCGTCGCGGGCAAGACGTTCAGCGACTCGGGGAGCACCGCCTGCCACGGCGCGCCCGGCGTCCTGCCGCCGGTGGGTGGCGTGTCCGCCTCGGTTTCCACGCTGAGCGTGTCGCCCGCGACCATCGCGGCAGGGGCCGGGTCCAACGTGGCGGCGATCACCGTCACTGCCAAGGACGCGAGCGGGAACCCGGTGAGCGGTGCGACCGTCGTGCTTGCGGCCACCGGGTCCCTCAACACTTTGACCCAGCCCGTCGGGCCGACCGGCGCGGACGGGGTGGCGACCGGCTCGCTCGGCTCGATCGTCGCGCAGGCCAAGGTCGTCTCGGCCATCGCCAACGGCGTGGCGATCACCCAGACCGGGACGGTCACCGTCGAGCCGGGCCCGGCAACCCAGCTGGGGTTCGACGTCCAGCCGATGCGCACGGCCCCCGGGACGATCATCGCGCCCGCCGTCGAGGTCGACGTCCAGGACCAGCTCGGCAACCGGGTCGCGAGCACCGCCGCGGTCACGCTGATCATCGAGGACAATCCCGGCGGCGGCACGCTCTCGGGTACGACGACGGTCAACGCCGTGTCGGGTACGGCGCGCTTCGCCGACCTGAGCATCGACCGGGCGGGAGTCGGCTATAAGCTCGAGGCGAAGTCGGTCGGGCTCGCGGACGCGACGTCGAGCAGTTTCGACATCGCGGCTGGCTCGCTGCCGACCGTCAGTCATCTCCTGCTGACGGCCGGCACGAACATCGTCAACCAACGGGTCTACACCACCGGCGCCATCGCCCCCGCCCCCAACACGCTCATCACGGTCGCGGTGCTCGAGCATAACTCCACCAGTGCCCCCCCGAGCCCCACGCTGTCGGGCGGTGGCATGACCACCTGGACGGAGGTGGCGAGCGTCACCTTCGATACCGGCACGTTGCCGCTGCGGCGGCTGACGATCTTCCGGGCGATGAGCACGGCGCCGGGGAGCGGGCCGATCACGATCACGTCCAGCGTGACGCTGTCGCATTGCCAGTGGATCGTGTCGCAGTGGGACGGCGTGGAGACGAGCGGGGTGAACGGGGCGGGAGCCATCGGGGAGACCGGCTCGAGTCGGGGTAACGCGGTGACCGGTCTGAGCGTGCCGCTCGGGGTCTTCGCCAATGCCAACAACGTCGCCTACGGCGCCTTCGGGGTGAATCGCAACGTGGCGGTGGTCGCGCCGGGCACGGGCTTCACGGAGATCGCCGAGCAGCCGTCCGGGGAAAGCACGCCCGGGGATCTCCAAGTGGAATGGCGCACCAACTACTACACCATCGATGCGACCTGGCCGCTGACCCTGAATGCCGGGGCACTCGGCGTGGAGATAAGAGCGCGGACGGCCCCCTAGCGCGGGACCAGAATCACGGTGGCGACGCGCAGATCGGGCGGCAGCGGCTGCTCGCTCAGTCCGCCGCACTCGCGCCGCTCACGCGCGGGAAACGCCATTTGGAACGCCAGGCCCGGCAGGGACGCGAACCAGATCCGCAGGTCACAGCCCGCCTCGGAGGCGCCGGGCGCTCCGTACGCCCGCTCGAGCTCCCGCAACGTCGACGTGACGCCCACACCGTGGGCCGTCCTCGGCCCGGGCTGCGCCAGATCGACCTGGCGCACGGTGGCGGTGGCGAGTGTGTCGGTCAGGAGCGCGGTCACGATCGCGCCGCCCAGCCGCGTCGCGACTGCCGCTACCGCAAATCCGTCGGGATCCGATGCCCAGCCGTACAGCAGCCGCGGGCAGCGCTGCTGCAACTCCGCCAACGATTCGCCCAGCCGCATCGGCCCGATGGAGTCTCCCGTCAGGCGCGGGACCTGTGGCCGGCAGCGCGGGACGCTCGCCGCATCGCGCGTGAGCAGCGTCGCAAGTCGGTTGGCGTCGTGATCGGCGGGCCAGGGCGAGACCGCGTCTCTGGCCGCGGGTGCGCCAGGGTGGCCGTCGCTGCCCTCGGGATCGTCGTCGCGGAACGCGGCGACCGAGGTGCGGATGTTGTCGTGGACCAGGCTCTGGTTGGGCTGGCCCGGATTGGCGCTGGACGGATCGATGAGGGCGGTCTTGTCCGCGCTGAGGAACCAGGTCGCGACCGCCATGCGCAGCGTCAGGTTCACCCTCGAGTCCGGCAGGACGGCCAGCGGCGGCATCAGGGCCGTCTCCTCCTGCTCGCTGAAGGGCGACGTGTACACGAAGTCGCGGCGCGTGCCCGACCGCCGGAACGTGCCCTGGGCACGGATCGAGACGCCGGCGAAGTCGGGATGGGCCGCGAGCAACGCGCCGTCGTGGCTCGGGTCCGGCGGTTGGATCGCGAAGTGGAACACGATGTACGTGTCCGCCGGAGCCCGCACCGTGATCAGGGACTCGGCCGCGTCGCCCAGCGGCAGCGCGCGCAGCACGGGCTCCATCTCGAGCGGCGCGCACGCCTCCTCCTCCGCTTCCTCCGGGTCGCATTCCCCCGAGCCTGCCGGCGCGAGCTGGATCTCTTTCAACACCAGCTCGACGCGGCGGACGATGATCGTGTCGCGCCCCAGCGCCACGACCGCGCTGTCGCGTGCGGCCATCGGGGAGTCGCGACCGGACGCGAGCCGGAAGACAATCGTGCCGGAGGCGTGACGCTCGGTGCAGCCGAACAGGCACCACGCCAGCAGGGCGGCGGGAAACGTGGAGCGGAGACATGTGGCCATTGCGATACGACAATGTAGCAGGCCGCCCCTGCGCCCTCCAGACAGCCGCGGAAATTGCGGCACACAATCGCCCGGCGCGATTGTTGCGTTTCGCCCGACCGACTCCCCAACGAATTGCTCATGCGCCCAGAGCTCCGCCGCTTCGTCTACCGATCCGCCCTGCTGACGCTGGCCATCGCGGCGTGCGGCGAAGACAGCAACCCAACCACGGAGCCGCGGGTGGCGAAGTCGTTCACCACCCCGACCGGCTTGGTCACCGCCAACCCGCCCGAGATCTTCGCCGGCGCCGGCGACATGGCGGATTGCGGCCGGACCTTTGACGAGGAGACGGCGCTGCTGCTCGACAACATCCCCGGCACGGTGTTCGCGTTGGGCGACAACGTCTACGAGAACGGCACCGCCACGGAGTACCGCAACTGCTACACCCCCAACTGGGGCCGCCACAAGGCGCGCACCAAACCGGTGCCGGGCAACCACGATTACAACACCAATGGCGCATCCGGCTATTACGGCTATTTCGGCGCGGCGGCGGGCGACCCCGCGAAAGGCTATTACAGCTTCGAGCTCGGCGCCTGGCACGTCATCGCCCTCAACAGCAACATCCCCATGAGTGTCGGCTCGCCGCAACAGCAGTGGCTCACGGCCGACCTCGCGTCCCACTCGAACCTGTGCACCCTCGCCTACTGGCACCATCCCCTGTACTCCTCGACCGAGGGGACCGGCACGGGCGGCATCACCTACGGTGGGGTGCGCCCGCTGTGGGACGCCTTGTATGCGGCCAAGGCTGACCTGGTCCTCGGCGGACACCGCCACTTCTACGAGCGCCTCGCTCCGATCAAGCCGGACGGCACGCGGGACGACGTCTCCGGCGTGCGCGAGATCATCGTCGGCACCGGGGGCAAGAGCGGCGGCACCGTGACCAACCGGTTTCCCACGAGCGAGGTGCGGAACGGCGACACGTACGGCGTGCTGAAGCTGTACCTGTACGACGACAGCTACGCCTGGAAGTTCATCCCGATCGCTGGCCAGACGTTCACCGACTCGGGGAGCACCGCCTGCCACGGCCCGGGCGGCCCGCCGCCCGGCGGCGGGGTGTCCGCGTCGCTGTCGACCGTGAGCGCCGCGCCCACGACCATCCCGGCGAGCAGCGGGGCGAGCACCACGACCATCACGGTCACCGCCAAGGACGACAACGGCAACCCGGTCAGCGGCGCGACCGTGGTGCTCTCGGCCACCGGGTCCGGCAACACGCTCACCCAGCCCGCCGCGCCGACCGGCTCCGGCGGGGTGGCGACGGGGTCGCTCAGCTCGACCGCCGCGGCATCCAAGACCGTCTCGGCCACGATCAACGGGCTCGCGATCACCCAGACGGCCGGCGTCACGGTGGAGCCCGGCCCGGCGACCCAGCTGGCGTTCACGGTGCAGCCGGCGCGCACGGCGCCGGGTGCCATCATCACGCCCGCCGTCGAAGTGGAGGTCCGCGATCAGTTCGCCAACCGGGTTGCCAGCGCCACCACCATCACGCTGGCGATCGGGACCAACCCCGGCGGCGGCACGCTCTCGGGCACCACCACGGTCACGGCCGCGGGGGGTGTGGCGCGGTTCACCGACTTGAGCATCGACCAGGCGGGAACGGGCTACACGCTCGCGGCCTCGGCCGCCGGGCTCAACGGCGCCACGTCCCAGCCCTTCGACATCTCGGTCTCGGTCGCGACGATCACCCACACGCTGCTCACGGCCGGCCAGAAGGTCAACGCGGCGGTGTTCACCACCGGCCCCATCGCCCCGAGGGGCAACACGCTCGTCACCGTCGCGGTGATGGCGCAGCAGTCCCAGGGCGTCGCGCCCAGCCCGACGGTGTCGGGCGGCGGGATGTCGGCTTGGACGGAGGTGGCGAGCGTCACCTTCGATCCGCTCAGCTTGCCCACCCGCCGCCTGACGATCTACCGGGCGATGAGCGCGGCGCCCGGGAGCGGCCCACTCACCATCACGTTCAGCGGCACCCAGTTCAGCAGCCAATGGATCGTGTCGCAGTGGGACAGCGTGGACACCGGGGGTGTGAACGGGGCGGGGGCTATCGTGCAGACCGGCTTGAGCCGGGGCGACGCGGTAAGCGGGCTGACGGTCCCGCTGCTCGCGTTCCAGAGCTCGCATAACGTGGCCTACGGCGTGTTTGGGGTCCGGAGCGGGCGCGCCGCGATCACGCCAGGCGCGGGCTTCACGGAGATCAGCGAGCAGTTCTCGGGGAAGAAGCGGCCGGGGGATCTTCAGGCGGAGCGGGCGGTGAACCTTCGCAACATCGCGGCGACGTGGACCGGCTTGAACGGTGCGGCGCTGGGCGTCGAAATCAAGGCGCGCTAGGCGCGCGCGGTCGCGGTTACGCCGGGCGCGGGTTCACGGAGATCGGCGAGCCGGCATCGGGCGAGGGCGCCCCGGGGGACCGCGAGGCCGGGCGCATGTGGCCCACCTTCAACGCCGGGGCTTTAGGCGTGGAGATCGCGGCCCGCACGCTGGCCTGAGCCTCACCGGCGGGCTGGTATCCCAGCGATCTCAGGGTGTCGTCGATGCGAGCGGAGCCAAACTCGACCAGCAGCTTGGCGAGATCGCGTCGCATGCGGCGCCGCCCCACGAAGGCGCGGAACTTCATGTGCCACGGGAGGTTTGGGAGTGGGGTCTCCTCCACGTCGAACTCCCAGGGGTGGAAATAGAACATGAAAGAGCCGCGTGCCTTGAGGTGCCGCTCGACGCCCCAGCGGTACAGCGCATAGGGGATGAGCCGGAAGTAGCCGCCCCCAGCCCAAGGGACAGGGAGTGGCCCGATCCTGAGGCAGGTCATCGGCAGCTCGAGCAACCCCGGCCGGATCTCCACCACCGGTTGTTCCGTATCGATCGCCGTCTCCAGGCGACCGTAGCGGTGATGCAACTGGAAGGCGTAGTAGCTCGAGTCGTACCAATACCGCGCTTCGGCGAGGCAGTCGAGCAGCTGATCGGTGATTGTAAACGCGGGGGCGCGGACTCCCAGCACCCGTACGCCTGTCAGCTGCTCGAGTGTGTCCCGCGCCCGCGCCAGATCCGCCACCAGCTCCTCACGCGTGAGACGGTGCAGCTGGTGGTGCGCATACGTGTGGCTCGCGACCTCGTGGCCTTCCGCCACCATGCGGCGCACCAGTTCCGGGTGACGTCGCGCGATCCAGCCCAGCACGAAGAACGTGGACCGCACCCCCGCCTGGGCGAGGATGTCGAGCAGGTCATGCGTGTTCCGTTCCACCCGCCACTGCAAGCGGCTCCAGTCGGAGGTCGGGAGGCTGGGCTTGACGTTCTCGGCGTGAAACCAGTCCTCGATGTCGAATGAGGCGAGAAACCGGCCGGCGTTCACAGCATCGACCTCCCCGCCGCGCGCAGGGCACGGGCGTGGCGTCGCGTCGGAAACCGGAAGTACCGCTGCCCGGCTAGGTCGACGGGCTCGGGCGTGGGCCAGCTGCGTGTGCCCAGGCGGGCGAGTAGCCGCGCCACCTGTTGACCGGCCACGAGCTTGGCCCGCACGGCGAGCCCGAAGGCGGAGTCCGTCGGCAGTACCGGCACGGGGTATTCGGCGAGCACGGCGCCGGTGTCGAGCCGTTCGTCCATCTCGTGGACCGTGATGACAATCTGACGCTCGCCGTTGTGGAGAGCCCAGAACGTCGGCATCATGCCCCGATATTGCGGCAGCTTGCCGCAGTGGACGTTCAGCACGCAGGGCGCGGCCTTGAGGGCAGCGGCACCGAACAACTGCGGCGCGGCGACCGAGAGCAGCACGTCCACGCCCCGCTCGCGCAGCGTGTCGAGATACGATGGGTCGTTGATCGTCGAGAGCCGGTGCGTGGGAATGCCGTGCTTGGCGGCGACGGTTTCGACGCTGCGCGGGAAGCCGAGCCGGTCCGCCAACCGCGCCGACGCGTACCGACCGGCGAGGCGTGCCATGTCGACGGACCCGTACAGCCGCCACAACCGCATGGCCAGGGCGCCCATCGATTCGTTGAAGTTCCTGAGCAGCACGATCTCGGCGAGCCGAACCGGGAGGCGCGCGGTCTCCTCGAGGAATGTCTCGAAGAAGCGGCCCGTGAAGAACGGATCGCTTTGCGTGACGGCGACGACGGTGATCGAGCGCGAGGTCATCGAGTACTCCGTTACGCAGGACCCGTGCGCGCCCCCCGACGCGCACGACCGCTTGTGCAGCAACGACTTACGGCACACCGTCCGGCCAGCGGCCAGGCCGCTGACACGCCCCACTTACAAGCCGCGGCACAAGTGCGACACCGGCCGGTGCCTCGCTCAATGACACGTGCCGCTCCCCGAATCCCGGAAGGTCCCGCCCGCGGCCGGCACGAACTCCCAGCTGTAGCTGCCGGCCGAGAGCGTCAGCTTGAGCACGCCGAAGGTGTTGCTGTTCCGCGCTTCGCTGTTGGGAGCGACGGCGGGAGGGACCTGGAGGCTGGTTTGACCTCCCGTGCCCACCACGAATTCGCGGATGCCGTTCTGCGGGTCGGCCAGGCCGTCGGGGGTCTGGGGAGCGAAGCGCTCGTAGTTCCTGTAGTGCGCATTGACGATGACGTCGGCGCCCGCGGCGTAGAGATCGTCCCAGAAGGTCTTGACGGCCGATCGGGGCGTGGTATTGGACGATGTAAAGCGCGGCGAGTGCCAGATGGCGAGTGTGCACTGCTTCGCGCTCCCCGCGAGGTCGGACTGGAGCCACAGCTCCTGCGGCGATCCCGCCCTGGTCGGCACGAAGGTCCAGTTGTCGTTGAGCACGACGATGTGCCAGTCACCCACGTCGTAGCTGTAGTAGTAGCTCCCCGCCGCGCCCGCGGCGGCGCCGAAGTAGGCCCCGTAGCCGGCGGCGTCCGCGGTCAGATACTCCTTGTCGCCCACCGCCGGCCGCGTGCGCGCCAGATGGCGTCCCCACGAGGGACCGTAGCAGTTCGTGAAATCCGACTGCGACCCGTCCACCACCACGTTGTCTCCGGCGGCAAAGACCGTACCCGGGATGTTGTCGAGCAGCGCCGCGGTGGCTTCGTCGTTCGTCCGGTCGCACATGGCGATGTTCCCGGCTCCCACCAGCACCACGGATGTCGTCGCCGACGCGACCATCACGGTGCCCGTCTGCTCGATCGGCGTGCCGTCGATGGTGGCCGAGATGGTCTTGGTCTCCTCCACCGTCGAGCTGAGCGTCCCGCTCGCGGCACCGTTCGCGCCCGTCGGTCCCGAGGGCTGGGTGAGCGTATTCCCGCTCCCCGTGGCCGCCAGCACGACGGTCGCCCCGCCGATCGGGTTGCCATAGGCATCGTTCGCGGTGACCGTGATCGTCGACGTCTCCGATCCGGGGGCGATCATCGCGGGCGACGGCGTCACAGTGGATTGCGAGGCGGAAAGCGACCCCGCCGTCACCGTCACCACCGCGATCTGGGTGATCGCGGTGCCGTTCGCCGTGGCCGAAACGCTCTTCGTGCCTGCCGCGACTGCGCTCAACGTCCCCGTCGCCACGCCGCTGGCGTCCGTCGGGCCGGACGGCTGGGTGAGGGTCTTCCCGCTTCCGGTAGCCGCGAGCACCACCGTCGCTCCGCTGATCGGGTTGCCGTCGCCATCCTTCACCGTCACGGTGATCGTGGAGCTCCCCCCCGCGGTGATCGAAGTGGGTGAGGCGACCACCGTCGACCGCGAGCCGGACGCCCCTCCTGGTGTCACCGTGACGGTCGCCGTCGCCGTAAGCGCGGTGCCGTCCGCCGTGGCCGAGATGGTCTTCGTCTCCGGTGCCGTCGAGCTGAGGGTGCCCGTGGCCACGCCGTTCGCGTCGGTCGGGCCCGCGGGCTGGGCGAGGGTGTTCCCGCTCCCGGTGGCGGCCAGCTGCACCGTGGCTCCGCTGACGGGATTGCCGGCGGCGTCCCGGGCCGTCACCGTGATCGTCGACGTCCCGCTCCCCACCACGATCGACGTCGGCGACGCCACGACCGTGGATTGTGAGGGCGACACGCCGCCCGTCGTCACGGCGACGGTGGCGGTCTGGTCGAGCGGGATGCCGTTGGCCGTCGCCGAGACCGTCTTGGCCTCGGCCACGGTCGAGCTCAGCGTTCCCGTCGCCACCCCGCTCGGGTTGGTCTTGGCCGCGGGCTGGGTGAGGGTGTTCCCGCTCCCGGTGGCCGCGAGCACGACCGTGGCCCCGCCGATCGCCTTCCCGGTGGAATCCTTCACTGTGACCGTGATCGTGGACCCTCCACCGCCGGCCGGGATGGACGGCGGCGCGGCCGCGACCGTCGACCGCGAGCTCGACACGTTGCTCCGCGTCACCGTGACGGTGACGATCTTGGTGATCGCGATCCCGTTCGCCGTGGCCGAGACGACCTTCGCTTCCGCGACCGTCGAGCTGAGCGTCCCTTTGGCTACTCCGGTGGCGTTGGTGAGACCCGGCTGCGTCAGCGTGTTCCCGCTCCCGCTGGCCAGGAGCACCACCGCCGCTCCGGAAATGGCGTGACCGCCGGCGTCCTTCACCGTGGCCGTGAGGGTCGATGTCCCGCTCCCGGCCATCATGGACGTCGGGTTGGCGGCCAGCGTCGACTTCGCGGCGGACGGCGTGACCACCGTCACCACGGCGGTCTTGGTGAGCGCGATGCCGTTGGCGGTCGCCGCGACGGTTTTGGTCTCCGCCACCGTGGAGCTCAGCCCCCCCGTCGCCACCCCTTTGGCGTCCGTCGGGGCCGAGGGCTGAATGAGCGTGTTGCCGCTGCCGCTCGCCGAGAGCGTCACCAGCGCGCCGGCGATTGGGTGACCGCCGCCGTCCTTGACCGTGACGGTGATGGTGGACGTTCCGGTTTCCGGTGCGATGTACACGGGCGCCGCCGTCACCAGCGACTTCCCCGGCGACGGCAAACCCGTCACGGTCACGGTCGCCGTCTGCGCGATCGGAATGCCGTTCGCCGTCGCCGTGACCGTCCGCGTCCCCGCTGCGGTGGCGCTCAGCGTCCCCGTCGCCACGCCGTTGGCGTCCGTGAGGCTGGACGGCTGAGTGATGGTGTTCCCGCTGCCGGTGGCCGCGAGTACCACCGGGGCACCGCTCACCGGGCGGCCGGCCCCGTCCTTCGCGGTCACCGTGATCGTCGCCGTCTGGCCTCCCGCCGAGATCGTGGTCGGCGCGGCGGCGAGCGTGGATTGGGCGCCGGATACGCCCCCGGGGGCGTCGTGACAGGCGTAGCTCCCCGAGTCGCTGAACGTCTTGCCCGCAACCGGGACGAACTTCCAGGCGTAGCTGTCCGAATAGAGGTACAACTTCAGAACGCCCCACGTGTCCGAGTTGCGCACTTCACTCAGCGGCCGGATGTTGGTGGGAAATTGGAAGCCGCCCCCGCCGGTGCCCGCGATGATTTCTCGAATGCCGCGTGTGCTGTCCAAGACGCCGTCGGGGTCCTGCGGCGCAAAGCGCTCATACCAATGCCGGTGGCCGTTGAGCACGACGTCCACGCCGGCGTTGTAGAGGTCGACGGAGACCGGCTTGACCTCGCCATTGACGATCCCGCCCGTGCCGGCGTCGGTCCACGAGGAGAACAGCGGGTGGTGCCAGTAGGCGAGGGTGCAGAGGTTCGGATGTGCGGCCAGGTCGGCGAGCAGCCACTGCTCCTGCGGCGAGCCGGCGCCGATCGGGACGTAGTTGTTGAGCGCGATCAGGTGCCAATCGCCCACGTCGTAGCTGTAGTAGCCTTTGCCGCGCTCCCCCGCCGCCGCTCCGAAGTAGTTGAAGTACCCCGGCGCGTCGGGAATCGTGTACTCGTGGTTCCCCGGCACGGGGTGGGTGCGCGCCTTGTGGCGGCCCCAGCTCGGGTCGTAGCAGTTCTGATAGTCGGCGTCGGTGCCTTCCGAGTACGCGTTGTCGCCGATGGCGACCACCGCGCCGGGAATCCCATCGAGCAGCGCCGCCGTCTGCTCATCACCCAGGCGGTCGCATTGCGCGATATCACCGGCTCCCACGAGCACCGCGGGCGTGCCGGACGTGAGAACCGCCGTTGGCTTCACCCCCCCGCCCCCGCCCCCTCCGGGGCCCAGCGGGCTGCGCTGCTCCGTGCACGTGGCGAGCAGGGCGAGCGCGGCCCCGGCCGCGAGGCGCGCGGGAATCGCCCAGAACGACCTGTCGCTCATGAGTCTGTCCGTCGGAAGAGGGGGAGGCGGAGGGGGCGCCGTGCCGGAGCGCCCAATACCACTACCAGGCGCCACGGCGCAGCAGCATCACCGGCACCGTCCGCAGCATGATCTTCAAGTCTTCGGACACCGATTGCCGCCCGACGTATTCGAGATCGTACAGCACCTTGCGGCGGACGTCGTCGAGGCAGCGGTCGTAGCTCTGGTTGATCTGCGCCCAGCCGGTGATCCCGGGGCGGACGCGCTGGCGGAGCTCGTAGCCTTCGATCCGCTCGCGCAGCGAGGCGAAAATCGCCAGCTGCTCCGGGCGCGGTCCCACCACGTTCATGTCGCCGCGCAGCACGTTCAGCAGCTGGGGCAGCTCGTCCAGCCGATACTTGCGCAGCACGCGGCCCACCCGGGTGACGCGCGGGTCGTCGGGGCGCGCCCAGACCGCTCCGCCGCCGTTCACGGCCATGGTGCGGAACTTGTAGATCGTGAACGGCTTGCCGCCGTAGTCGGTGTGGCGTTGGCCGTTGCCGTCGAGCACCTGGGGGGTGCGGCGGTCGAGGCCGACGCGGGTCTGCGTGAAGAACACGGGGCCGCGCGAGGTGAGCTTGACGAGCACGGCGACGCCCAGCAGGAGGGGCGCGGTGACGACGAGCCCGCACGCGGCCACGATGACGTTGAGCACGCGGCGCTCCCCTTCGGCCAGGGAGCTGCGGAGCAGCCGCGCGAGCGCTGCCCGGGATCGCGGTGGCATCGCTTGGTCGAGTTCCAGCGTGGTCACTAGGGCCCCTCTCCTCCACGACGGCGGTGTGATTGCACGGACGCCGTATGCAGGTCGCGTGCGCGAGGAGGCAGGTGACGTATCGCGTAGGGGGGGAACGACTTACGCGTACGGGCGGCGGCCGCCGCATCACGCGGCTGTCACGACCCAGCAACAATTGCGGAAGTGCCCTGCGACAAGCCTAGCTCGGTAACGCCGGCGGCAGCTCGAGCTCGAAGAAGAAGCGGGTGCCCCACTGCGCGCGGGTCTCGAACCGCAGCTCGGATCCCATGGCGCGCACCAGCTTGCGGCAGATGGCGAGGCCCAGACCCGTGCCGGAGAAGCAGTAGCCGCGGCGCCCGGCGGCTCGCCGGAACGGTTGGAACAGTGTGGCCAGGGCGTCGGGGTTGATCCCCGGCCCGCTGTCGCGCACCGAGAACTCGACCCGCGTGGGTCCTTTCGGCTCGCTCACGATTTCGACGATGCCTTCGTCGGTGAACCGGATGGCGTTGGTCGTGAGGTTCAGGAGCACGCGGCTCAGCGCCACCGACCGACCGACCCGCTGGTCCGGGTCCGGCGCCAGCAGCCGGATGGCCAACCCCTTCTCTTCGGCCATCGGGTGCACGATGCCGCGGACCGAGTTCAAGAGCTCGGTGACCGAGAACGGGGACGGGTGCGGATCGGCCAGCTCGTCGCCGCCGCAGGCCAGCTCGATGGCGTCGCTCACGAGCGCGCTCAGACCGAGCGCGGCGCTGTAGACCAGCCCGAGCTGGCGATGCTGCAGGTCGTTCACGGGACCGCTCTGGCCGCGCTGCAGCGTCTCGGCGAGGAACAGGATGGACGTGAGCGGCGAGCGGAGATCGTGCACCAGCTCGACCAGCAGCTCGAAGCCGTCGGTGCCGGTGAGCGGTGACGCGAGCTTGTGGGTGGAGCTGGCCTCCATGGCCAGGAGCGCCTGCTCCAGCGCGCTCAGCGTCCCCAGGATCGCTTCGGGGGCCACCGGGGTCGGCGCCTCCAGCCAGCCGTGCACCAGCTCGGCTCGCAGCATCTCGACCAACGGTCGCCACAGGGCAGGGGACGGACTCGGGACGAGCTCCGCGACGTAGCGGGGCGAGCGTTGCTCGACGGCGAGTGCCAGCGCCGCCAGCAGGCCGGCGACCAGCTCCGGATCGTTCGGGTCCCGATGCTCGTCTCGCCAGCGGCGCGCCACCCGGCGCGTGGCCGCCGTCAGCACCAGCGACGACACGCCCGGCAGATGCTCGAGCGCGTCAACGGCTGACGGCGCCGGGGAATCCGGCGGGCTCCGGCGCAGGGCGTCGGAAGGGTGGGGCGTCATGTGATCGTCGCTGTGCACCTGGAGGCTAATGTCCGCCTCCTACCCCTGGCGCGCAAGGTCACTCGGACGTGCTGGCCAGCAGGTTCCGCTGCAGGCCGTGTCGCTCCATCAGGCGGTAGAAGGTCGTCCGGTCGACCCGGGCGATCCGCGCGGCCTTGGACAGGTTGCCGCCGGCGCGCAGGACGACGCGCGTGAGATACTGGCGGTCGAACTTGGCCAGGAGCTTCTCCCGCGCCGCGTAATACGTGTCGTCGCTGTTCGCCTGCTGCAGCGCCGCTTCGGTGAGCTCCCCCTCGGTGGGCATGTCGGAGATGAACGGGATGTCTTCCGGGCGCACGTCCGCGCCGGGCTCGAGCAGCACGACGGCATGCTCGATCACGTTCTGCAGCTCCCGCACGTTCCCCGGCCAGCTGTGGGCGCGCAGCGCCCACACGGCGGCCTTCGACAACTGGGGGAGCGGCGTGTTGGCGTCGCGATGGCGGCGCCAGTAGTGCGTCAGAAAGTGATTCGCCAAGAGCGGAATGTCGTCCGCCCGGTCGCGCAGGGCCGGGACGTGGATGGGCACCACGCGCAGACGGTAATAGAGGTCCTCCCGCAGGGCCCCGTCCCGGACCGCCTTCTCGGGGTGCTGGTTGGTGGCGGCGATGAACCGGACGTTCACCACCGCGTCGGTCGTCTCGCTGCCCACCCGGCGCACCACGCCGTCCTGGATCACCCGCAGCAGCTTGGCCTGGATCGGCTTCGACATCTCGATCAGCTCGTCGAGGAACAAGGTGCCGCCGTTCGCCACTTCCAGCAGGCCGGGCTTGTCGCGCACCGCGCCCGTGAAGGCGCCCTTGCAGTGGCCGAACATCTCCGACTCGAGCAGCGGCTCGGGCAGGGCGGCGCAGTTCACCGCGACCACCGGGCGGGCGGCCCGGCGGCTGTGCTGGTGGATGAACTGGGCGATCAGCTCCTTGCCGGAGCCGCTCTCGCCGGTGATGAACACCGACGCGTCGGTGGCGGCCACTTTGCGGGCGAGGTCGATGGCGCTGCGGAACTGGGGCGCGGCGCCGAGCACCGTGACCTTGTCGCTGTTGCCGTGCGCTGCGGCGATGCGCTCCTGCTGGGCGCGCGTCTCGCGCGCAATCGCCACGGTGTGGGCGGCGCGACCGACCAGCACCTGCAGCTGGCTCCCCGTGAACGGCTTCGGCAGGTAGTCCCAGGCACCCGCCTGCAACGCCTCGAAGCTGGACTCGACACTCGGATTCCCGGTGATCATGATGACGATCGTGTCGGGGTGCGTCACCAAGATCGTCTTGAGCAGCTCCATCCCCAGGACCTGGGACATATACAGGTCCACCAGCGCGATATCGAAGGTGCGCCGCTGGACCGTCTGCAGGGCTTCGTCGCCCCTGCCGCACGTCGCGACGTTGTAGCCCTCGGCGCCGAGCATGCTGGCGCAGCTCTCGCGCAGCGTGCGCTCGTCGTCCACGACCAGCACTCGGATGCCCGCCTTGGCGGCCGCCGAGACCGGAATCAGTCGCGCGATATCATCTGGGGGAGAGGACTCGAGGGTGCGATGGTCCGCCATGGGCGACGTGGTCTCCTTGGAGTCCTGCCTCCAGGGCGCCGCACGCCGAGAGAGGTCGACGAAAGGTGCGCCGGGGATGCAGCCCAGCACGTGGCAAGAACCCGTCCAGCGCTGGAACCGATTTGCTAACCTCTCTATTTGACACCGGTTTAGACCGTTGTCAAGGTGCCACACCGGCCGGCGCAGTCCGTGCAGTCCGCATCAAAGTGTTGCAATTGTGCTACAGGTCGCGGGTGATCGATTCCGGGTGCCGTTCCGGTCCCCTCGTTTCTCCGCGCCGCCGCTGGGTTGTGAGGGCGTGCCGGCCGTCTCTCACGGTACTGACCTTGCGGTGGCAGTTTTGACGCTCGACAGTTACGCCCACTCACGTCCAGCTCCGGAGAGCCCTCGCGGTAATGTCCACACCCGATACTCCGCCCCAGGGATTGACCCAGGTGCCGCAGCCCCGCGTCCCGCTGCCGCGCCTCTACGAGCCTCCCATGGGGCTGGCGCAGGGCCCGCCCGGTGCCGGGGTGATCGACTGGCGGCGCATCGGCGCCGCCCTCGTGCGCTTCAAGTGGGTCGTGCTGGCCGTCACGCTGCTCGGGACCGCCGGGGGTGTCGCCGTCAGCCGGCTGATCCGGCCGGCGTACACGACCCACGCCACGTTGTGGGTCGACGTGCCGGACGCGCACACCCGCGATGAGGGCCCGATTCAAACCACGCAGCTGGTGGGCTCGTCGGGGTGGGTGGACCTGCTCCAGTCGCACGCGGTGCTGGGGGACGTGGTGCGTCGGAGGCGGCTGTATCTGTCGTACGACACGCCGGGCGACAGCAGCGCGCTGGCATCCTTGGGGGTCAAGGAGCGCGTGCGGCCGGGGACCTATCGCGTCACGGTCGCGCCGGCGGAGAGCCGATTCGTCCTGACCACGGAGCGGGGCGAGACGCTGCAGCGTGGGGCGGTGGGCGACTCGGTGGGTCCGGCGCTGGGGTTGGCGTGGCTCCCTCCCGCGAGTGAGCTGAGGCCTGGGCGCACGATCGAGTTTGCCATTGCGACGCCGGCCGCCGCCGCGCAGCTGCTCGCAGACGAGCTGCACGTGCAGACGGATTTGGTCGAGGGGAAAGTCGGGAACTTCATGAGCGTCGAGCTGCGCGGCTCCAACCCGGACGACATCACCGCGACGGTCAATGCCATCGCGGAGCGGTTCGTGACGGTGGCGGCGGACCTGCGGCGTCAGAAGCTCTCGGAGCTGGTGAATATCCTGGGCGAGCAAGTGCGGAACGCGCAGCTCAACCTGGCGCAAACGGAGCAGGCGCTGCGCGACTTCCGGGTCCGCACCGTGACGGCCCTGTCGGGCAACCTCGGCTCCCTGTTCGGGTCGGCGGCGCCGGGGCGTGATCCGGCGGGCGCGACCTTCTTCGACATGCGCGTCAGTCGGGAGGAGCTGCGGGTGGACCGCGTGGCGCTCGAGCGGGTGCTCGCGGAGGGGGCGGATTCCGGCGTGTCCACCGACGCCCTGGAGACGATCGCGTCGGTGCAGCGTTCGTCCGCCCTGACCCAGGCGCTCCGGGAGTTGACCGACAAACAGGCGGCGCTGCGCGCGCTGCGGTACCGTTACACCGATGGGTATCTGCCGGTGCGGCGGCTCGCCGACGATATCACGAAGCTCCGGCGCCAGAGCATTCCGGCTCTGACGCGGGCGCTGCTCGCGCAGCTCGCGGTCCGCGAAGCGGGCCTGGGCCGGCGGGTCGATTCCGTCGCCGGCGGACTGCGGCAGATCCCGCCCCTGGCCATCGAAGAGGCCCGGCTGGAGCGCGATGTGACGATCGCCGCGCAGCTCTTCACCAACATTCAGCAGCGCTACGCCGAGGCGCGGTTGGCCGACGTGTCGAGCATTCCCGAGGTGCGGATCCTCGACCGGGCAGAGCGCCCCGAAACCCCGCTGTTCAACGTCGGGGCCCTGGTGATCGTCCTGGCGTTCCTCGGGAGCTGCGGCGCCGGCGTGCTGGGGGCGGTGGTGCTGGATCGCCTCGATTGGCGGGTGCGTCATCCCGATCAGGTGACGCGGGCCATGGGCCTGACCATCCTCGGCGCCGTGCCGCACGTCGGCAAGCGCAACGGCAAGGGCGACGGCAAGGGCGACGACGTCTCGCCGATCATCGAGGCGCTGCGTGCCATCCGGCTGCGCGTGCAGCACGCCCACGGCAGCGCCGGTCCCATCGTCGTCACCATCTCGAGTCCCGGCCGGAGCGACGGGAAGTCGTTGGTCTCGTCCAACCTCGCCCTCGCCTTCGCCGACGCGGGGTTCCGCACGCTGCTCATTGACGGGGACATCCGGCGGGGCTCACTGCATCGCGTGCTGAAAGCGCCGCGCAAGCCGGGGCTGACCGAGCTGCTCGGCGGCACGGCGACCCGCGACGAGGCGCTCCACGCGACCGCCTACCCCTCGCTGTCCTTCATCGGCTGCGGGATCCGCAGCCAGGGCGGGCCCGAGCTGCTGACATCCGCGCCCATGGCGCGTCTGCTCGCGAGCCTGCGCCCGAGCTACGACGTCATCCTCGTGGACAGCCCCCCGCTCGCCGCCGGCGCCGATGCCTTCGCGCTGGGGACCATGACGGGCGCGATGCTGCTCGTGCTGCGCACCGGGTTCAGCGATCGCCAGCTGGCGGAAGCCAAGATCGACGTCCTCGAGCGCCTCCCGATCCGCGTGCTCGGCGCCGTGTTGAACGACGTGCGCCTGGGTGGGGAGTACCGCTACTACTCGTACTACATGGCGGGCTATGAAGCGGGCGACGAGGAGTCGGCGTTCGCGGACCGGCCGGTGCTGCAGAGCTCCGAATCGAGGCCCGGCGCGGCCCGCTAGGTGTCGCTGCCGCTCTCGAACCGCCGGACCCGGCTGCCGCCGCCCGCGGGCGCCCGCAGCGCGCTCGCCGCGCGTGCCAACAGCGCCAGCGGGTCGAGCGGCGCCTGCGCGAAGTCGGCCACCGCTTCGTACCCCGCCCGCACTCTGAGTCGCGGGGCGCCCGGCGCCCAGCCCGCCTCGGGATGCTCCACGGCCTCGGTCAGCCGGGCCCCCCACTGCGCGGCTCCCGCGGCGTCGGTGTGCGGTGCCAGCACGGCGAATTCGGTCGGGCCGAGCCGACCGACCGTGTCGGAGACGCGGCGGCTCGCGTCCAGCGCGCGGGCGAGGGCGCGGGCGCTGCCCTCGCGCTCCTCCGCGTCGGCGGCCCCGCCGTCGGGAGCGGTCGTGGCGGGCGCCAGGTCGAGCGCCAACGCGACGCAGGCGAGCGGGGCATGGACGCGGGTCGCCTGCCATGCGAGCTCCTGGGCGCGGCGTGCCAGGCCGCGCCGGTTGTACAGGCCCGTGGCGTGATCCACCAGCCCGTCCTCGCGGGCACGGTCCGCGTCGAGCTTGCTGCGCAGCAGCCCCTCGAGCCGCAGCAGGAACTCTTCGACGTCGAGCGGCTGCCCCCACAGCGCATTGGCCCCGGCCCGCAGCGATTCCAGCGTCCGCTGCCGCGTGATCGGCACGCCCATCATCATGAGGATCGGCGTGCTGGCGGTGATGCCCTCGCCGGCCCGGAGCATGCGGCACGCCTCGAGGCCGTTGAGATCGACCAGATCCATGTCCAGGATGACGACGTCGGGTTCGAGGGTCCGGGCACGCGCCACCGCGTCGCGTCCGGTGTAGACGCGCACCACCGAGTATCCGTTTGGCGCGAGGATGCTGTCGAGCGAACGGGACGCCCACTCGTGCGCGCTCGCGATCAACACGAGCGCGGGCCGGGTCCAACCCCTGCGGTCACCCATGAAACGGGGCCCTCTCGGTGTGACGGGTCGTGCAGCAGCGGGAGGGCGCCAGGCTCGCGGGCGGCCGCACGCACACAATCACTTTCACGGTCCAGCGCGACTAAGCTACCCTATCTCGGACGGCGGCACAAACCGCTCCCGCAGGACTCGTGCAGCGCCGGGCGCGGTGTTCAACCGAGCGCCGGCGCCGAAGTTAGCGGCGGATGCGGGGGTCGTCGGGCGCGGGACCGCGGCGCAGCGCTCACAAGCTGTGGCCGCGCCGCCGCGTTTGCCGCACGGGGTCGGCGCGGTGCAAGCGCGCCGCGTCGGCCTCGAACTTGAAGCTCCGGCTGGCGCTGTGCGTCGAGGTCACCTACGTTCGGGAGTTCCCATGACGATCCGTCCGGCCGCCCTGGCGGCCTTGCTCTGGCTCTGCACCGCCGCGCGGCCTGCCGCGGCGCAGCAAGTGGACCTCTCCACCGGCCCGAAGGTCTCCCGGCCGGAGCTGGAACAGCTGCTGCAGAGCCTCGCCCAGGCGAGTGAAGCAGCGGATTCGAGCCCCGCGGCCCGTGCTCGGACCCGTGGCCAGGCGAGCGCGGTGCGCGCCCGGCTGGCCCAAGGGGACTTCCATGCCGGTGACCGCGTCCTGCTGCGCGTCGAGAGCGGCGAAGCGCCGGCCGACCGCAGCGTGGCGCCGGCGGAACGCCCGATCGAGCAGCAGCTGTCCGACACCTTCAGCGTGGCACCCGACCGGACCATCCTGTTGCCCGCGATCGGCACCATCTCCCTCGCCGGCGTGCTGCATGCGGAGCTCGAAGCCCATCTGACGCGCGAGCTGGGCAAGTTCATCCGCGACCCGGTGGTGCATGCCCGACCCCTGATCCGCATCGGGATCGTGGGCGCGGTGGCGAGGCCCGGCTTCTACGCCATCCCCGCGGACGTCGTGCTGTCGGACGCGCTGATGGTCGCGGGGGGGCCGACGCCGGACGCGAAGGTGGCCAGTCTGCGCATCGAGCGCGCCGGGGAGCGCCTGTGGGAGGGCGACGTGCTGCGCCAGGCGATCACCGACGGGCGCACGCTCGACGAGATGAACCTGCGCGCCGGGGATCAGTTCGTCGTGCCGTCGCAGAGGGGGACCACCGGCTACGAGGCGCTGCGCACGGTCGGTATCCTGCTCAGCATCCCGGTCACCATCTACACGCTCACCAAAATCTTCTAGGGCCACTCGCGCCGCCGCTGGTGCAGGGCGAGACGCGGTGTGGCGCTCACAAGCTGTAACTCGCCTGCCGCGCTCGCGCGCCGGCGCGCCGGCGCGGCAGACCCGCCGCCCACTCCCGCCGCCGGCCCTAACTATCGTGAGGACAACAGCATAAGTCTCCCGGCGCCAGTGCGGGCCGGCCCGGCCTCGAACTTGAAGTAGCGTGCCGGCGAGGTCCTGACAAACTCATGCTGTGTCGGCGATGCGCCAATCTTCCGCGCCGGAGCCCGGCCTATCCGGTGCGCTGGCCGTCCACGTCCGCCCCTCAGGAGCGCGCGTGGGACAACGTGCTGTGTGCCACCTGCGGCACGGTGCTCCCGGTCGAGGACACGACCGAGCGTCTGTTGGGCAAACTGTCGCAGCTCGCCCGCTTCGGCCTCGCGTCCGCGCCGCTGTTCAAGCCACCCCGCGGCTGACGCTGATCGTCGCCGATCGATAACGCAGGACACGAAGCGCATCCTTACCGGGAGGAGTACTGCGTGGGTCGGAAGGTGCTGGTCACTGGCGGCGCGGGGTTCATCGGATCGCATGTCGCCGCCGCCTACGTGGCGGCGGGCGACGACGTGACCGTCCTCGACGACCTGTCGAGCGGCGCGATGGCCAACGTGCCGAGCGGCGCCCGCTTCGTGCGCGCCGACATCCGGTCGCCCGAGGCGCGGGCGCTGCTGGCGTCCGGTGGGTTCACGCTGCTGAACCACCACGCCGCCCAGGTGGACGTCCGGATCTCGGTCGCCGACCCGGTGCGGGACAGTGACATCAATATTCTCGGCCTGCTCAACCTGCTCGCGGGCGCGGGCACGGGCGGCGTGCGTCGCGTCATCTTCGCGTCCTCCGGCGGGGCGGTGTACGTCGAGCACGGCCGGCTCCCGCACGGCGAAGCCGCCGCCAAGCTGCCGCTCTCGCCGTATGGCAGCGCCAAGCTCGCGTGCGAGTACTACCTGGCGACGTTCGCGCAGCTGTACGGGTTGGAGTCGGCGGTCTTGCGGTACAGCAACGTGTACGGGCCGCGCCAGAACGGCGCGGGCGAAGGCGGCGTGGTCGCCGTGTTCGCCCACCGGCTGGCCGCGGGCGAGCCCGTGACGATTTTCGGCGACGGACGGCAGACCCGGGACCTCGTGTACGCCGGGGACGTGGCCGAAGCGAACCTGTTGGCGAGCGAGTGCCGGCTGGGACCGCTCGGCGAGCTCGACGCGCGCGCCTTCAACATCGGCACCGGCATCGAAACCGGGGTGACCGAGCTGGCCGAGGTGCTGGCCGCGGCGCTGGGCCGCCGGTTGGACGCGCGCTACCAGCCGGCGCGTGCCGGGGAGCTGCGGCGCAGCGCCCTGGCGATCGACAAGGCCGCGGCAGAGCTCGGCTGGCGGCCGCGCACCCCCCTGCGGGAGGGGCTGGCGTCGACGCTCCGCGCCATCGTCGGACCCGATGGCGGCACCGCCGGTCCTGGCCCCGCGCGGGACAGCGGGGGCACCGGCCGGATGGGGTCGCGGCGCCTGCGGGCGGAGCCGGAGGCCAGGAGCGCCTGAGATGTGCGGCATCGTGGCGTACGTCGGCGCGCGCGACGCGGTCCCGCTGCTGTTGGAGGGGCTGCGGCGCCTCGAGTACCGTGGGTACGACTCGGCCGGCGTCGCGATCCAGAATGGCGCGGGCATCGTCGTTTCGAAGGTGGCGGGTCGGGTCCCTCAGCTGCAGGCGCTGCTGGCGCGCGAGCCGATGCGCGGCACCAGCGGGATCGCCCACACGCGCTGGGCGACGCACGGCGCGCCGACCCAGCACAACGCGCATCCCCACGTCGACTGCACCGGGCGCATCGCCCTCGTCCACAACGGCATCATCGAGAACGCCGAGGTGCTGCGCGCCGCGCTGGAGCGGGCGGGCCATCGGTTCACCACCGAGACGGACACCGAGGCGCTGGCGCACCTGATCGAAGATGCGTCGGGTGCGACGCTCGAGGAGCGGGTCATCGCGGCGCTGGCGCTCGTGGAAGGCACGTACGGCCTGGCGGTGATGTCCGCCGACGAGCCCGGCAAGCTCGTGGTGGCGCGGCGCGGCTCGCCGGTGCTGCTCGGGATCGGCGAGCAGGAGCTGTTCGTGGCGTCCGACGCGTCGGCGGTGCTCGAGCACACCCGCCAGGTCGTCTACCTGGACGACGGCGACATCGCGGTGCTCACGCCGGGCGCGTTCCACGTGATCGACAGCGAGTCGCACGTGCAGCTGCGTGAGGTGGACGCCATCGCGTGGGGGCTGAGCGAGATCGAGCTGGGCGGCTATCCCCACTTCATGCTGAAGGAGATCAGCGAGCAGGCCGAGACGGTGCGGGCGACGCTGCGGGGGCGGCTGCCGCCCGATCAGGGCACGGCGCGGCTCCACGGGCTCAACCTGCCGCCCGCCGCCTGTCGCGAGATCCAGCGCGTGGTGATCGTGGCGTGCGGCACGTCGTGGCACTCGGGGCTGGTGGGACGCCATCTCATCGAGGACCTCGCCCGCATTCCGGTGCAGGTCGAATACGCCTCCGAATACCGCTACCACCAGCCCCTCGAGCTGCCGGGCACGCTCACGATCGCCATCTCGCAGTCGGGCGAGACCGCCGACACGCTCGAGGCGATGCGGGCGGCGCGGGCGGCCGGGTCGCGGGTCGTGGGCATCGTGAACGTCGTCGGCAGCAGCATCGCGCGCGAGGCCGACGGCGGCATCTACCTGCACGCCGGACCGGAGATCGGGGTGGCCTCGACCAAGGCCTTCACCTCCCAGATCGTCGCGTTGGCGCTCTTGGGGCTGTACCTGGGGCGGGAGCGGGGGCTGAGCGAAGCGCGCGGGCGCGAGCTGGCCTGCCGCCTCATCCAGCTGCCGCAGCTCGTGACCCGGACGCTCGCGTTGGAGCCGCAGGTGAAGGTGCTGGCGGAGCGCATGGCCGCGGCGCCGAACGCCCTGTACCTGGGGCGCGGCGTGAATTTTCCAGTGGCGCTGGAAGGGGCGCTCAAGCTCAAGGAGATCAGCTACATCCACGCCGAGGGCTATCCCGCGGCGGAAATGAAGCACGGGCCGATCGCCCTGATCGACGAGAACATGCCCGTGGTGTTCGTGGCGCCGCGCGACGAGGTGTACCGGAAGGTCCTGTCCAACATGAACGAGGTGCGGGCGCGCGGCGGCCGCATCATCGCGATCACCACCGAGGGCAACGGCATGCTGTCGGGTCTGGCGGACGCCGAGCTGCGGGTTCCCGCGACGCTGCCGCTGCTCTCGCCGGTGCTCACGACCATCCCGCTACAGCTGCTCGCCTACCACAGCGCGGTGCTGCGGGGCTGTGACGTGGACCGGCCGCGCAACCTCGCCAAAAGTGTGACCGTCGAGTAACAGCGGGAGCCGGGAGCCGGGAGGCGGGAGCAGTACCTTCCGCTGCCTAGGAGCGTCCGGCTCCCTGCTCCGTGCTCCCTCTCAGAGTGAACAGCGCGATCTCCGGCGGGCAGAACAGCCGCGCCGGGATCGCCACCGTGCCGATGCCGCG
>Ga0193721_1000112_pt1 | contig 24819 bp, 30 predicted proteins | sample U2s2metaG_FD_145078 | JGI IMG/M metagenome (GOLD analysis project Ga0193721, IMG submission 145078) | Soil microbial communities from a riparian zone of the East river system, Colorado, United States - U2s2 | ecosystem: Environmental > Terrestrial > Soil > Riparian zone | place: USA: East River...
TCCAGCGCAATGCTTGCCACGTCGACGTTCGCCGCTGAAGCGGGCGCGACTGAGCACGAGGGCCTCTCGTTAAAACCGCAGATGCTTGTTCAGGTCGGCGGCTTCGGAATCACAAACTCAATGCTGGTGACCTGGATCGTCGCCGCCAGCATCATCATTTTTTCACAAATCGCGACCCGGCAGGTTAGGGCCATTCCCAGCGGGATTCAAAATTTTTGGGAGTGGTTGGTTGAGGGTTTGCATAATTTTTTGGAAAACATCATTGGCCGCGAGTTGGTGGCCAAAGGCTTCTGGTTTTTTGCGACGGTTTTCATTTTTATTCTGTTCGTGAACTGGTTTGGACTGATTCCAGGAATTGGAACTATTGGCTGGGGTCATTACGACCCCTCGGGAAATTTTCGCGTGGATCGAGCTTTGCTGCGCGGTGGCAATGCGGATTTGAACATGACGACAGCAATGTCGGCCATCTTCTTCGTCATGTGGTTTGTCTGGGCGATCCAGGCGAACGGAGTCGGCGGATTCCTCAAACATTTGTTTGGCCCGAAAGGTGACACTTCCGGAATCGTGAAGATTCTCATGATCGTAATCTTCTTTGCTGTCGGCTGGCTGGAAGTGATCTCGATCTTGTTCAGGCCAATCGCCCTCAGTTTTCGATTATTCGGAAATATTTATGCCGGCGAAAGCATACTGGAAGCGATGTCCACGATGGTTCCGTGGCTTTCGCCGATCCTGCCCATTCCGTTTTATTTCCTAGAAGTGCTCGTGGGGTTTGTGCAGGCGCTTGTTTTCATGCTGCTGACTGCGGTTTTCACAATGTTGATTGCAGAACACCAGGAGGGACCGGAACACGCACACTGATTTTTCGGCGATCTCATGACGAGAACGCGAAACTAACTAATAAAAATATGATACTACCAATACTAGCAGAACTGAGCGGAAGCATTCACGTCGGGCTTGCCGCGATGGGCGTCGGAATCGGAATCGGCTTGACTGGCCTCGGAATGACCACCGCCGTCGGTCGCAATCCCGGCGCGTTCACGCAGGTGCTCGTGCACGGAATTCTCGCCATCGCTTTGACCGAGGCGATCGTTTTCTACGCTCTGTATCTCGTTCACTAATCTTCACCGGGAAGGCAATCTATGTTGCTCCCGAAACTTAGTTTATGAATCTGATAATTGCCGCCAGCAGCGGAGGCGTAACCGACATCTTGCGCGAAACAGCCGACACATTCGGTTGGAATTGGAAGTTGTTTCTGTCGCAGGTCATTAGCTTCTGCATTGTTGCTTTCCTTTTGCAACGCTTCGCTTACAAGCCAATCCTTGCCGTGCTCGCCGAGCGGCGCCGCAAGATCGAAGAGGGCGAGATTAACGCTGAAAAAATAAAAAGGGAACTCGCCGAAGCAGAGAAGCGTTACCAGGAAATTGTCGCCAAGGCGAATGCCGATGCGCAAAAAATGATTGATGAAGCGCGCGAAAGCGCATCGCATCTGTCTGAGCGCAAGCAGCAGGAGGCAATTACTGCTGCAGAGCAAATCATTGCCAAGGCGCGTGAAGCCAGTGCGATTGAGCACGAGCGCACAATGGAATCTTTAAAGCGTGAGCTTGGGCGCCTCGTGGTTGATACCACGGCGAAAGTGGCCGGGAAGGTGTTAACTCCGGAAGATCAGCGCCGCTTGCAAGAGGAAGCAGCTCGGCAGGTAGCCTGATGAAAATCAATAAGGAAATTCGCCAGCTTTCGCGTGCCATGCTTCGGGCAAGTTTCACCGACGGCCAGCTCGACCCTGGACGAATCGCATCCCTCGTCGATTCGCTGATCGCGAGAAAACCACGTCACTACATCGAAGTCCTTAAGAATTATAGACGTCTCCTTCGGCTCGAACTGGAAAAACGCCAGGCCAAAATTGAGACAGCGGGTGAAGTGGATTCGACAGCTAGATCGGAACTGATCGCCAATTTAAAAAAGAAATATGGCGGAGATCTGACGACATACTTCGCAGTCGATCCTTCGCTCCTAGGCGGAATGCGTATTCGGGTGGGGAGCGATGTCTGGGACGGAACGGTGCGCAACCGTCTCGAACGTCTTCAACAGGAACTTTAATCAAATCCAAAATCATGAGCAGCATACTTGAAGAGATCGAAACGAAAATTGAAGGGCTGAAAACATCGACGACCAAAAGCAACGTCGGCATTGTGCGCGAAACCGGCGATGGCGTGGCGCGCATCGAGGGTCTGAGCGACGTCATGCTCAACGAGATGATTGAATTTCCAAACGGAGTATTCGGTCTCGCGTTGAACCTGGAAGAAACTGAGGTCGGCGCGATTCTGATGGGCGACACGACAAAGGTTGCCGAAGGCGACGAAGTGAAGACGACTGGCCGGCTTCTATCCGTTCCTGTCGGCAAAGCCCTTCTGGGCCGTGTGGTCAACACACTCGGCCAGCCACTCGACGGCAAGGGGCCGATCAAAACCGAAACATTTTATCCGCTGGAAAAAATTGCGCCGGGCGTAATCAAGCGCCAAAGCGTCAATCAACCGGTGCAGACTGGTCTGATGGCGATCGATGCCATGATTCCGATCGGTCGCGGCCAGCGCGAGCTCATCATTGGTGATCGCGCAACTGGTAAAACCACCATTGCGATCGATACCATCATCAGCCAGGCCCGGCTGAACAAAGCTGCGGAAGATGCCAAAGATAGCAATTATCGCCCGCTTTACTGTATTTACGTCGCGGTTGGTCAAAAAAATTCCAACGTGGCGCGGGTGCTCGGTGTTCTCGAGAAAGCAGGAGCCATGCCTTACACGACAATCATCTCTGCGCCTGCATCCGATACGGCGACTAATCAATATCTGGCGCCGTTCGCTGGTGCCGCGATGGGGGAATGGTTCATGGACAATGGAATGGATGCGCTCATTATCTACGACGATTTGTCGAAGCACGCGGTGGCTTATCGGCAGGTTTCGCTGGTGTTAAAGCGTCCGTCTGGCCGTGAAGCTTATCCGGGCGATGTATTTTATTTGCACTCCCGATTGCTCGAACGCTCCGCGCGCATGAGCGATGAATTCGGTGGCGGCTCATTGACTGCCTTACCGATTATCGAGACCCAGGCTGGCGACGTTTCCGCATACATTCCGACAAATGTGATCTCGATTACGGATGGGCAAATCTATCTTGAGACCGATTTGTTTTACCAGGGTGTGCGGCCAGCAATTTCCGTAGGACTCTCTGTCAGCCGTGTCGGGTCCGCCGCGCAGATCAAAGCGATCAAGCAGGTCGCCGGCAAGGTGAAACTCGATCTGGCACAGTTCCGCGAACTGGCTGCATTCGCGCAATTCGGTTCCGATTTAGATACTGCAACAAAAGCGCGACTCGATCGTGGTCAACGTATTGTCGAGCTTTTTAAACAAAAACAGTACAACCCAATTCCAGTAGAAGAACAGGTGGCGGTGATGTGGGCGATGCAAAATGGATATCTGGATGCCGTTCCAGTCGACCGCGTGAAGGAATATCAGCTTAAGCTTCAGGATTGGCTGCAAACGCGAAAGACAGGATTGCTGGCAACGATTCGCGAGAAAAAGGAAGTCGACAAAGACCTCGAGTCGCAATTGAAAGCAGCGCTCGATGAATTCAAAACGATCTGGCGATGATTTGTTTGAACCAGTTCGATCAAATCATGAGCTCGCACCGTAAGATCGCTAATCTGGAAAGCGCGATCCATCTGATTCGAGGCCAGCGGGTGATGCTGGACTCAGATCTGGCGGCAATCTACGGGACGAGCACAATGCGCTTGAACGAGCAATTCAAGCGAAACCGCAAGCGCTTTCCTGATGACTTTGCATTTGTGCTTACGCGCGAAGAGTTTACAAACTTGATATCGCAAAATGCGATATCAAGATCGCATGGCGGCCGGCGGACCTTGCCCGTCGCGTTTACCGAGCATGGCGCGATCATGCTCGCGAGCGTGCTGAACAGCGAAATTGCTGTTCAAGCAAGCGTTCGCATCGTACGTGCGTTTATCAGGTTGCGGGAAATGGTCGCTGCAAACGTGCAGTTAGCGGGAAAATTGAAAGAACTCGAGCGGCGTTTCGATTCTCACGATGAGTCGATTGCCAATCTTTTTGCCACACTGAAACAGTTACTTGAACCGACGGAAGCACCGAAAAGGCGAGAAATCGGTTTTCATGTTCAGGAAGAGGCGGCTCGCTATCGCGTGCGAAAATCGCCGAGAATTAAAAATCGAAATTCGGGAATTTCCTAGATGGCCAACACCCAGGACATACGACGCCGGATCAAATCGATTCGGAACACCGCGCAGATCACCAAAGCAATGCAAATGGTGGCCGCCTCCAAGATGCGCAAAGCCCAGCAGCACGCGCTGGCTGGACGGCCTTATGCCGCTTTGATGAACAAGGTTCTTGTTTCGTTGCAAAAACGGACAGATCCGAAATTCCATCCGCTCCTCGCTGTCCGTCCACTTCAGAAGGAGTTGGTTTTGATGATCAGCACCGACAAGGGACTGTGCGGAGCGTTGAATACAAACCTGTTTCGGGAGGCCACCAAGTTTGATTCGGCGAAGACGGCATTCGTGGTGACAGGAAAGAAGGGGCGACAATTTATCGTGCGAACAAAGCGCGAATTGCTGGCTGATTTTGAATTGAAAGACGATCCGACCTTCGTCGAAGCGAAACCGATCTCGAAGTTTTGCATGGAAAAATTCCTGAGACATGAGGTGGACAAGGTCTCCGTGCTCTACACGCACTTTATCAATACGATCAACCAACGTACGGTCGTGCAGACACTGCTGCCGATCAGTAGTTTTGATTTGCCGAAGAGCGAAGCTGCCGAAGCTGAAAGTGAAAGTGTCGATCCAATGATAGGCTACGTGTTCGAGCCTAACGCTGAGGTCGTTCTGGATTCCATGCTTCCTTATTATGTCTCTTTTCAGGTTTTCCAGATGATTCTCGACGCGCGCGCGTCCGAGCACAGCGCGCGAATGGTTGCGATGAAGAACGCCACTGATAACGCGAATCAATTTATCAAGGACCTGACGCTCGAATACAACAAGATGCGTCAGGCCAGCATCACAACCGAATTGCTCGAAATCGCCACAGCGCAAATGGCGCTGAGTGGTTAGTCAGATTTTATGAATAAAGGAAACATAGTTCAAGTAATCGGTCCCGTAGTGGACGTGGAATTTCCGGACGAAAAGACGCTGCCAAAAATCTACAACGCCCTCGAAATCGAGTACGAGGTGAATGGCAACCCAACCAAGTTGACGCTCGAAGTGCAACAGCACCTTGGCGAAAGCTGGGTTCGCTCCATTGCAATGTCTTCGACGGAAGGATTGAAGCGCGGGATGAGCGTAACCGATACTGGCGGTCCGATCACCGTGCCTGTAGGTGACGCGGTGCTTGGCCGTCTGTTTAACGTCACTGGCGACCCGATCGATAACCGCGGCACGGTGAACTACACGAAACGTTACCCAATCCATCGGCCGGCGCCGACCCTCATTGAGCAAGACACAAGTGCAAAGATCCTGGAAACTGGGATCAAGGTCATCGATCTTGTTTGCCCATTCACAAAAGGCGGCAAAGTCGGTGCATTTGGAGGCGCGGGTGTCGGCAAGACTGTTGTGATTCAGGAGTTAATCAACAATATCGCCATGAAACATGGCGGCGTTTCCATCTTTGCCGGGGTAGGGGAACGGAGCCGGGAAGGCAACGATCTTTACAAGGAAATGAGCGAGGCCGGCGTGATCGATCAAAAAGACTTGTCGAAGTCGAAGGTAGGGATGGTTTTCGGTCAAATGAACGAACCGCCGGGCGCGCGTTTGCGTGTTGCTCTTTCTGCGCTTGCCATGACCGAATATTTTCGCGACGAGCGAAATCAGGACGTGCTTCTTTTTATCGACAACATCTTTCGATTCTCGCAGGCGGGCTCGGAAGTCTCAGCGTTGCTGGGCCGAACGCCAAGTGCGGTTGGTTATCAGCCGACGCTCGCTGCTGAGATGGGTGATCTGCAGGAACGAATCACATCGACAAATAAAGGATCGATCACTTCGTTCCAGGCAGTCTATGTTCCAGCAGACGATCTCACTGATCCCGCGCCGGCAAATACTTTCGCGCACTTGGATTCGACTATCGTGCTTGAGCGTTCCATCGCCGAACTCGGCATTTATCCAGCGGTCGATCCACTGGCTTCAACATCGAAAGCGCTGGCGCCGGAAATTGTGGGCGAGGAACATTATAACGTTGCACGCGGCGTGCAGCGCGTTTTGCAGCGTTACAAGGATTTGCAGGACATCATTGCGATTCTCGGGATGGATGAATTAAGCCCCGAAGACAAGGTCACTGTTCAGCGCGCGCGCAAGATTCAACGGTTCCTTAGCCAGCCATTCCACGTGGCGGAAGTTTTCACCGGCTTCAAGGGCCAGTATGTTCCAGTCTCCGAAACAGTCCGCGGTTTCAAGGAAATTCTCGACGGCAAACACGACGATGTGCCTGAGCAAAATTTCTACATGAAGGGGAACATCGACATGATCAAAGAAGGCTAATGCCTTACCGTTACAACGTGAACCGTTACATTGTTACAACGTCTCCGACTTGCCTAATCTTCCGATTTAACGGTTTAACGATTTAACGAATCACGTAACTAACATGGCCACCCTGAAGCTCGAGATCGTAACGCCCGAAGAGAAAATTTACTCCGAAGACGTTGAGATGGTCACGTTGCCGGGGTCAGAGGGAGAGCTGGGAGTCTACCCTAAACACGTCCCGCTACTAACCACTTTGGTGCCGGGCGAGCTACGCGTTTTAAAAAACGGACGCGAAACGGCGATGGCCATCGGCGAAGGTTTTGTCGAAATTAAGGCCGACGCAGTCTCGGTTTTAACTGACATGGCGCTTGAATCGGAAAAGATCGACATGGCTGCGGCTGAAGCAGCGGTCGAGCGCGCCAAGGCGGCGATGAAAGAAGATCAGACCCCGGAACAGGTGGCAGCCATTCAAGCGTCACTGCAAAAAGCGCTCGCCCAGTTGCACGTCAAACGCCGCCACCATCGCGGGTAGTAGTCGACCAATCTTTAAATGAGCGCCCGTCATCCCGAGCGAAGTCGAGGGATCCCGTTGCGCTGCCTGGACGCTGATACTCGGGATTCTTCGACTTCGCTTCGCGGAGCCTGTCCTGAGCGAAGTCGAAGGGCTCAGAATGACAACTAAGGCACCGCCAGATATCCTGGGAATCATCGCCGGAAACGGCGTTTATCCGCGATTGCTCGCCGACGCAGCGCGAAAAGCTGGCGTAGAAAAAATCATTGCGGCCGCGTTTACTAACGAGACCGATCCCGTCCTCGCGCAACATGTTGATCTGATCGAATGGATGCGCATTGGACAGCTGAATCGGCTCTTGAAATTCTTTAACGAACACAAGGTTCATTACGGAATCATGGCCGGTCAGATTGCGCCGAAGAATCTTTTCGATCTGCGGCCGGATGTGAAAGCGTTGCTTTTGCTGGGAAAACTGAAACAGCGAAACGCCGAATCCATTTTTGCCGCGATTGCAGATGAACTGGCCAGGATAGATGTCGATCTTTTGCCGGCGACGACGTTTCTCGAAGACTCTCTGGCGTCTCCGGGATTGATCGCGGGGGCAAAGCTGAGTCGGCGTGAGGAGGAAGATGTCGATTTGGGCTGGAAGATGGCCAAGGAAATCGCACGGCTCGACATTGGGCAGACTGTTGTCGTGAAAAATGGAACTGTCGTTGCGGTGGAAGCGTTTGAAGGAACAAACGATGCAATCCGGCGTGGTGGGACGCTCGCGGGTGAAGACGCCGTGATGGTCAAAGTCGCAAAACCAAATCAGGATATGCGTTTCGATGTGCCGGTAATGGGTGTCGAAACAATCCGCGTCGCTGCCGAAGCAAAACTGCGCGTAATTGCCGTTGAAGCCGGAAAGACTTTGCTTCTCGAACGCGATGCGATCACCAAGCTCGCCGATCGTTCGAAAATATCGATCATTGCCCGTTAGTCGTTTCCTCTGGTTACGAAGAGAATTGTTGCCAAGCGATACCTGAATGGGGACAATGCCGATTCTGGAGAAGTCATCATGAAAACCACATCACGCACTTCAAACATTGTTGTCTTCGTCGCCACGCTGGCCGGAACGATTCTTTTGGCCGGGTGCGCCGGAGTGGGATCGTCTAACACAGAGTCACTGCTTACGGCGGCAGGCTTCCGCGCGCGTGCCCCGCAAACGCCCAAACAACAGCAGATCTACGCGGCGCTTCCACCTTATCAGGTCCAGCGTGCGACCGTGAATGGGAAAGTTTTCTACGTATACAAGGATGAGAAATCGGGCGTTGCCTATGTCGGTCGTGAACAGGAATATCAAAGTTATCAACAACTGGCCATCCAGCAGCAGATAGCTCAGAACCAAATTGCGGCGGCGGAAATGGAACAGCAAGCTGCCCTCGACTGGTACGGCGGGTTCGGTTTCCGGCGCATTTGGTAAAACAAGCATTCGAAATATAAAGCCAGTCGTTTCCGGGAACGAAACCTGGTTGGATGAAGGATGACTGGAAAACTAAGTCCAGTAAGAGAGAGAGCTCCCGAATTCATTCGCAAGGCTTTCCCGCGGACTTGGTATCATCCAAGATGGCACCTCCTCACGTGGTTTCCTCGCGGTGTGCTTAACGAGGCATTCGCTGATCAGGTGATCGAGTTCATCGAAATGGAAGAGCGTATTCAGGAAGCACCTTTCGATCGCTACGCCGATCTATCTGGACTGACTCACATTCGGATAGGAATCGAGCATATTATCCGCACTGCGCGTCGGCGTCGCAAAGTAAGACAACCGGCCAAGTCGGCGTTGTTCGCGGACAACCCGATGATCTTCAGCGTCGCGCATTCGTACGAGTTGCTGATGTCCCATGCAATGATTGAAGTCCGCGCGTTCAATGAACACTCGGCAGCAGCGCACTGGCTCGAGGTGCCGCTGAAGACGCTTGAATGTCCTTCGTAAATCGATCCAAGCCCACCTATCGATTTTTTCTATAGGAGCACGCGACCTCCTGACTTCCTTAGTTCGCGTAGGCCTTAGGTCTTACTTGTCTTTTTTGGCGTAAAAGGTAGCCTGAAAATTGCATGTCTTTCAATGCATGCGAGCAAGCATTGCGGGCGAGTTGCACCAGACTCGTTAGGCCGGAGATGAGTATTCGGGGCGGGAGGTCGATCATTTTGCGGCAAAAGCCAAACCATTTCAGGCAAGCGTCGTCTCTCGACGGAACTTGGAAGTCCTCCGACGCGGAGCCTCATATTAAGAAAACGTAAATCATAGTGGTTATTAGGACCAATGGAAGTCCCACCTGAAATTGAGTTTCACCAGGACATTCGTCTGCTCATCTACAGACCGAGCGGCTTGATCGATGAGGCAGCGATTAACAACGTAATCAGAGTTATCGAAGATCTCGAAGCCTCAACGCAGGAGCCTTTCAATCGATTCTCCGATACAACGGAGGCTCATGAGATTGAGCTCAACTTTAGATACGTTATTCAAGTTTCTCTTCATCGGCGCCTCTTTCACAAGGGTCGTGCGCCGGTAAAGTCGGCAATTCTGGCCACGGACTCCACTCTTATTCATTACGCTCGATTGGTGATGTTATTAACCGAAGGTTCATCAATCAAAGTTCGTGTGTTTCAAGACCGCAATGAAGCCGCGCAATGGTTAAGCGTTCCGATTGAGCTGCTGGCGAAGACCACGGATGGTGAAACAGCCGAGTGAGATTAATGGAATAACAAAATGAAGCTTCCACCAGACGTCGAGTTTTACGAAGACATTCGTCTGATCGTCTGGAGGCCGCACGGTTTGGTAGACAAATCGGCTGTTAACAAAATCATAACTGTCATTGGAGAACTCGAGACCGCGTCAGAAGAGCCTTTTAATCGATTCTCCGATACGTTGAGAGCCGATGCAGTGGATCTGAATTTCGAATATATCATTCACGTTTCTCTCTATCGGCGCTCCTTCTACGGCAAACGCCCGCAGATCAAATCGGCGATTCTGGCCACTGATAAGACCCTTATTCATTACGCCAAGGTCCATGCCTTACTGACTCAAGGTTCTCCAATCAACGTCCGCGTATTCCATGATCGCAAGGAAGCCGCGCAATGGCTAGGTGTACCAATCGCAACACTAATGGCGGACGCGGACCAGCATGAGTGAATCAACCACCGATGAAGGTAACGACGTAAGAGTGAAGTTAATCAAACACCAGGGACGAGAGGATTAAGCTAGGAAGGAAACGGTAACAATGAAGCTGCCTCTGCCGCCTGATGTCGAGTTTCACGAAGACATTTGTCTGCTGATCCATAGACCGCGTGGTTTGCTGAACAGGGCGGCTATTAACAAAATCATAAGTCTAATAGGAGAACTCGAATTCACGTTGAAGAAGCCTTTCAATCGCTTCTTGGACACAGTTGCAGCCGACGCAGTTGATCTCAATTCTGACTATATTCGCCGCGTTTCTCTTTATCGCCGGCGCTTTTACGGCAATCGGCCGGACATAAAGACGGCTATCCTCGCGACCGATTCCACCATGGTTGATTATGGCCGCTTGCATGCTTCGCTAACTGAAGGTTCTCCGATCAACGTTCGCGTATTCCAGGATCGCAAGGAAGCCGCGCAATGGCTCGGTGTTCCGCTCGAACTGCTGGCGGAGAAAGACCCTTCATGATGGTCAACTCACAAGTTATCTGATAAACCTGGCAACATGAATAAATACATCGTGGAATTCATCGGAACCTTTTTCCTTGTCCTTACCGTGGGATGCACCGGCATAGGCGCTGATGCCGGTGTCATTGCGCCGCTCGCCATCGGCGCGGCCTTAATGGTGATGGTGTTTGCAGGCGGCCATATTTCAGGCGGCCATTACAATCCGGCTGTGACGCTTGGCGTATTAATTCGCGGCAAAGTAAAACCAGCCGATGTCGTGCCTTATTGGATTGCGCAATTTGTTGCGGCAGCTATTGCCGCGTTTCTCGTGATCAAGGTTCTTCGTCTGGGAGCACCTGTGACCGCAATTTCACCTAAGATGGGCCCAGCCTTGCTCGCTGAGTTTTTGTTCACGTTCGCGCTTGTTTATGTAGTGTTGAACGCCGCGACCGCAGAAGGGACCTCAGGGAATTCATTTTACGGGCTAGCCATCGGTATGACCGTGATGGTGGGCGCGTTTGCAGTCGGTGATATTTCAGGCGGCGCCTTCAATCCGGCCGTTGCTCTTGGAATAACGGTAATGGGTATCTCAAGCTGGAATAACATTTGGATGTACCTGGTCGCGAATCTCGCCGGTGGCGCTGTGGCAGCTATGATTTTCCAGCTGGTCAATCCGCCGATGCAAACCACCCCGATCGCAACAGACGAGCCGCCTTACGAAACGCCCCGATAGTGTTCATACATTAACTTTGAACCAACCTTTTCTTCTGCACAGTTCACAAATCAACCTCTCAAAGCGAAATATGATACAAAACAAATTCATTCTACTTATCTTCACCTGCTGCACTTGCATCTCAGGGGCAGCTTTAAACGCGGCCACGATCCCGGCTGGAACGGTGCTTGATGTAAAGACTGCCAGTTCCATTTCATCGCAAGATCCGGCTGGTAGGAGCTTCGCGGCGCAACTCGACCAGGACGTGGTCGTCAAAGGGCAGGTTCTATTGAAAGCCAAAACTCAGGCATTCGGAAAGATTAAATCGTCACGTGCTAATCCGCGCAAAAATGAGCCGCTCACCCTGGAACTGACCGCAATTTCAGTGAACGGACGCAATGTCAGTGTAAAGACGAACGCCGTTCAACCGGGAAGCCCACCGAGAACCGGTCGACAAGCGCGATATGGGCATACTGCGGGCACGTTAACGGTAACCCCGGGAACCAAAATGCAGTTCCAGCTGGCGGCACCACTCAGCCTGTAACTGAGCCGAACAACGGCACTGCAAACAATTCCATCGTGCCATTGGAACTTCGCCAGCCTATTGCTTGGCTTCATAAAACGATTCTATGAAGCTCAAGTTTTATGGTACGCGGGGATCCATCCCCGTCTGTGATGCCGGCTTTCAACAATTCGGCGGCAATACTACGTGCCTGCAAATCACGTTCACCGATACGAACCGCGTCGCCATTATTGACGCGGGTACGGGATTGCGAAACCTGGGCAGAGACCTTCGCGCCATCGGCCACAAGCAAGAACAAATCGCTATCGCGTTCACGCATTTTCATTGGGACCACATCCAGGGCTTTCCGTTCTTTGCCCCAGCTTATGATGCCAAGCAAAGAATCACCCTCCTGGCGATTGGCAGGAACCAGACAGTTAGTAACTTGCGGGAGATTTTCGAAGTCCAAATGCAGGCCGAATATTTCCCGGTCCAATTGGATCATATGGGCGCCAATTTCGAGTTCCTGCAAATCGCTGATGCCAGCAAACACTTCACCGGGATCAACAATGTCGAAACGGTAGTCACCGCGCAAAAGCACAATCATCCTGGCGGGGCGTATAGTTTCCGGGTCGAGCGAAATGGAAAAGTGCTGGTCGTTTGCACGGATGTCGAGCATGGCGAGCAGATCGATTCGCGACTGGTTGAGCTGGCACGCGGTGCGGACTTGTTAGTTCATGACGCGCAATACACGGCTGAGGAATTGCAGAAACGTCGCGGATGGGGACACAGTAGTTTCGATCAAGCCATGCAACTTGCGGAAATGGCCGGCGTGAAACGTCTGGCGCTCACGCATCACGACCCCGAGCATGACGACGAGTTTCTTGAGCGCATCGAGAGATTATGTCAGGAAAGGTTCCCCGATTCGGTGCTAGCCCGCGAAGGAATGGAAATTCCGATCTAACAGGCAACCTCAGTCCGCAACCTAGAGACGTCAGCCCGATAGCAACTCCTCAGCCCTCGAGGATCGCGGCATTGCCGCGGCTTCGGACTACCGGTTGGTCTGTAATGATGACAACCGTGCCCGGTTTGAGAGTATCGTAAACCTTCTGCGCAAACTCCGGGTTGATGCGGAGGCGCGCAGCGATCTTCTCAGCAGGAACGCTGCGGCCGCTGCTGGTCACACTCATCCAACGCCGCGCGGCACGGTCCGGAGCAAGTGAGCTTTGCCGGTCGGTCATGCCTTCGAGTAGAGAATAGACATGGTTTCCGAGCGATCCGCGTCCCTCAATCTCAACGGCAGCGCGCCCAATCGGATTGCCGTTACGATAAACATAAAGCGCGCGATCGGCGCCGCTGACGACGATGGTGATCGGTCCGCTCGAGCTGCGCTCCGGATCCCAGTCGTAGCTATCATGCGCAAGTGGGCGCAACATCTCCGGCGTAAAATCCTTCGGCGCGAGCAGCAAGCCGGGATTCGACGCGAGATGTGGCACTGGCGTTTTGCCATCCCCCACCACGACCGTGCCGCCCTTCGACGTTTCACTGAAAAGCAACTGCGAGAAATCGTAGGGCAGGCGAATGCATCCGTGGCTGGCCGGGTAACCGGGAAGATTGCCCGAGTGCATGGCAATACCGGTCCAGGTGAGCCGCTGCATGTTTGGCATCGGCGCGTTGTCGTATTTCTTCGAGTAGTGCGTCTGCTTTTTCTCGAGAATGGTAAAGACGCCGCCCGGTGTGGCGTGGCCTTTTGAGCCGGTGCTCACGGTTGAGCGGCCGATGAGCATGCCGTTGCGATAAACGTGCATGGTCTGCTGTGGAATGCTTACAAGCACCATGAGGGGACCGCTCGGCGAGAGTTGCGGGTTCCACCAATACTGGCCTGGCTTGAGTTGGCCCGTCGGTTTTCCGGCGGGTGTGCCTTTGGTATGAGACGACGGTTGTCGCATCGCGTGCACGGTGGTGAGCAGAGTGACAGAAAGAGCGAGGAGTTTCAGTAATTTCATGGGATGATTTATTGGCGTTTCTTTCTATCTATCCACCATAACAATAGAAAGATCGCAATAGGTAACCCTACCCACAATAAGATCGCCTGATAACCGTAAAGTAGCCAAGCGAGATTCATTAGCATTGGTTGCAGCGCCACAAGAAAAGTACTGTGTGCCACTCCGTATCGGCCGAGTTGAAACTAAAAACTCTCATGTTCTCAACGAGTTCCCGTGATCATGTCCTTCATGATCTGGCGGCCGGTCGCCTGCAATGGTCCCATGCCGCTCCCTGGCAAAAACCACATGCCTTTGTCTTTGTCACGACAATAAACAATGTTGACGCCGTCGCTCGTGATCGCGTGACGAAACGTAGCGCCGGCATTTTCGGCAATGAATCGAAAGAAAGTCTCACGCCATGGGTCATCGACATGCTGGAAAATTTCTTCGCCAAGCTTCTTCAGTTCTTCAACGCTAATGATACGAATGGATTTGGCGATTGCTGTGCGGCGCTCCTTGTCAAGGCTCTTAAGATCGAATTTTTCGAATGGCATGAGTTTAGGTTATTTTGTTGAGAATTGTTCGTTAGGCAGTGGAGGAGATACAGTTGAGTGGTAAACGCCGCGGGCATGAGTCATTTTCATTTGGCGACGGTACACGTCCGATCAAACGTTCTGTCAGAATGCATCGAGCGATTCCTCTTTTAATCGAATCCATCAGAGCACCCCATTGGACCTTAGTCCTATTTCCGATGGCAAGCGTTTGTGGAAACTGAATCATGGTGCCATGAAGCTGCTCCTTCAAGAAATCCGCCGCAACCCGCTTCTTTGGCTGCTTGTATTTGTTCCCATCGCGCTAGCAGCTGAGAAACTCAACCACGAAGCGCACACGCTACATTTCGTTCTTTCGGTCCTGGCGATTTTGCCGTTGGCTGTTCTGCTGAGTCACGCGACGGAATCTGTCGCGGCGAAGACTGGCGATTCGGTGGGCGGGCTGCTTAACGCCACGCTTGGCAATCTAACCGAGCTTGTTATCGCTATCGCCGCTTTGCAAGCGGGACAATACACCTTGGTGAAGGCATCGGTCGCCGGCGCGATCGTGACGAATTCGTTGTTTATGTTGGGCGCATCGTTCCTGCTCGGCGGACTCCGCTATCATGTTCAGGAATTCAACCGTGTCGCCGCGCGATTTCAGGCCGGCTTGCTTTTTCTCGCCACAATAGCGCTTCTGGTCCCGTCCGCGGTGGCCGCGCATGATTCGTTAGGCGCAGGCAGCCCTACCAAACACCTGAGTGTGGCACTCTCATTTTTGCTTTTGCTCGCATACGGTCTCGGCCTCTGGTTTTCGCTCAACACGCATCGCGAATTGTTCGCCGGCGCGGCCGAGGAACATGAAGCGGCGTGGCCGATCGGTCTGGCGCTCGCCACACTGGCTGCTGTTACGGTTTTGGTTGCATTGGTGAGCGAAGTGTTTGTCGGATCCGTTCAGTACGCTGCGACCGCGTTCGGAATGAGCCCTGCCTTCGTTGGATTCATCGTTGTGGCCTTGGTGGGCGCAGCTGCCGAAATGGCTGCTGCATTTTCCGCCGCGCGCAAAAATCGTCTCGATTTGAGCGTGAGCATCGCACTTGGGAGCGCCGCGCAGATTGCACTCTTCGTTGCTCCGGTTCTGGTGCTCCTAAGTTATTTGATCGGCCCCACTCCGATGGATTTGAACTTCTGGCCCGGTGCAGTCGCGATGATTCTGTTTGCAACGCTCACCGCCTCTCTGGTGACCACGTCTGGCCGCTCCGCCTGGTTCGTCGGCGTGCTCGCGATTTTGGTTTATCTGATTTTCGCCACGGCGCTCTATTTATTGCCACCCCAGAATACTTGAATTAGGCGATTAACGCGATTACCCACCATGAGACGCTGCTGGAAAGTTGTTAGCAATCATTGAGAGATAATGAAAACAAGAGAGATCATCAAAAGAGCCAGTGAACTAGCCAAGCCATTCCGCATCGGCAAAGGCAAAAACTTTCATCTCAAAGACGTCGATCCAGACGACACACTTGATTTCACCAAAGAGGCAGACAAACCGAGAGCGAAAGAAGCGCTGGCGATGGGCGTGACGGCCCTGGCCGAGTTGCAAGACAAGCTATACGCCCAGGACAAGTGGGCGGTGCTTTTGATCTTTCAAGCAATGGACGCGGCCGGCAAGGATGGCGCCATTAAGCACGTCCTGTCGGGCATAAATCCGCAGGGCTGCCAGGTGTATTCGTTCAAATCGCCCTCGTCTGAAGATCTGGATCACGATTACCTCTGGCGGTGCATGAAATGCCTGCCGAACCGGGGTCAGATCGGAATTTTCAATCGCAGTTATTATGAAGAGGTTCTTGTCGTCCGGGTCCATCCCGAATTTCTGGCCAAACAAAAGCTGGCGCCCAATCTCGTAGGTAAAAACATCTGGGAAGAGCGTTTCGAAGACATCCGCAATTTCGAGCAATATCTGTCGAGGAATGGTGTCGTCGTGCGGAAATTCTTTCTCCACGTTTCAAAGAAAGAACAGAAACGACGCTTTCTGGAGCGAATCAACGATCCGCAGAAAAATTGGAAGTTTTCTTCTAACGACGCTGCTGAGCGCGATTATTGGGACGATTACATGGGAGCGTACGAAGAAATGATTCAGGAAACCGCAACGAAAGACGCGCCATGGTATGTCGTGCCGGCGGACAGCAAATGGTTTACGCGTGTCGTCGTCGCCTCGGCGGTGATTGAAACGCTCGCCTCACTTGATCTGGCGTATCCCAAAGTGGATGAAGGAAAACTCAAGGAACTCGCTACAGCCAAAAAGAAGTTGTTGAGCAAGTAGCCTTCGACGCTTTGTATCGGCTTTCGTTCGTGCATTTGATCACTGGGTTACGGATCCGGGCAGCTTTGTGCGACTAAAATAGCGTTCCTTTGGTCGCTCCTTTTCTGCCAAAGGCCCTTTGGAACTTCCACTCTGGCCGTGTGGGTCGTGCTGCAAAGTAAGGCGAATTTGATGCTCGCCTCTTTGGTACGACTAAAGTCCAATAGGCATTGAGGCTTAGTGTGAGAATTTAGCCGGTCAGATAGCTGGCCGGGACAATTCTTTGCCTTTGACTGACAACAACTGACTGCGATGGACTTTCTGAGCTATTTTGCACTCGCCATCCTCATCTTTGTCGTCTTGACCCTCGCCTACGGGATGATCGCGATTCATGACATCCCGTATCACATTGCCAAGACGCGGAATCACCCACACCAGGATGCCATTCACGCGGGTGGGTGGATCAGTCTTTTCACCCTCCATGCCATCTGGCCGTTTCTCTGGATTTGGGCCTACTCATATGACCCGGTGCATGGCTATGGCGGAAGGCCCAGGAAAAAAACAGATCAAGCCGGTGTGGAGGGGTCCGACGCAACCTCACGGGTCGCCGCGCTGGAAAAGAAAATTGCGGCTCTCGAAGCGAACCAATCCAAGTCGAGCGGTCGGAAACCCGAATAGCCTTCGATCATGGATTTGCTTCTCATTCTTACCTATGCCGCATTCGCCTACGCCGCATTTCGTTTGTTCAAGATCCCGGTCAACGGCTTCACTTTGCTCACGGCCGCGCTGGGCGGCATCTTCCTAATCGGGGCGCTGCTGCTGGGCATGAACTACAATCACCCCTTCACCAGTCAGGCGCGATTCTATTTTAACACCACACCGATCGTTCCCGGCGTCAGCGGGGTGGTGACAGAGGTGCCTGTCAAAGCGAACACCCTCGTGAAAACCGGGGACGTCCTCTTTCGTATTGATCCTAAATCCTTCGAAAACGCGGTGACGGCCAAGGAGGCAGCGCTGGCCGCTGCCGTTCAGACGACCCATCAGTTGCGGGCAACGGCGGATGCGGCTCAGAAGAAATTGTTGTCCGCTCTGGCCGACCGAGATGGGGCTAAGGATGTCTTCGAACGCTCGAAAAAGCTGCTTGAAACCGGCGCCATTGCCCAGGTTCAATTCGAGCGCGCCAAAAACACTTTCAATGCCGCCGAAGCGACCGCGCAAAGTGCCAAGTCCGAAGCCGACCGCGCGCTGCTGGAGGCGGAAGCCGTCGTCCAGGGGGTCAATACCGACGTCGCCCGTCTGCAGGCCGAACTCGACACGGCGAAGTTCAACCTCGAACAGTCCGTCGTGCGCGCGCCGACCGATGGCATGGTCCAGCAGAATTTTTTGCGTCCCGGCATGTATGCGGCTTCCATGCCGCTACGGCCGGTGATGATTTTTTTGCACAATGAAAAACCGAAATTCGCGGCCGCTTTTCTGCAAAACAGCGCCCAGCGGATCGACGAGGGCTCGGAAGCCGAATTCATCTTGCCCGCCGTGCCGGGTCGATTCTTCAAAGGCAAGATCGTCATGGGTGGTGCCTACATCGCTCAAGGCCAACTCCAACCCACTGGCAACCTCGTGGATCCGGAACAAATCAAGGGTGAGGGACGCATCCTCGTCGTGATCGAGCCTGAAGAGGGTCTCTCAAAATACCTGATTGTGCCGGGCAGCACCGCCCAGGTGGCTATTTATACCCAGCACATGCACCACCTGGCCATCATGCGAAAGGTGCTCCTTCGAATGAAGTCATGGACGAACTTCATTTTCGGCGACGGCCATTGACCGGTGAACGGAGTCCAGCGAACGGCTGACCGGCTCGCATGCTCTCGAAACTCCTCATCGCCTGCCTAACATTTTGGTATTCTAATCAGCACCTTAAGCAGACTTGCTCAGGCCGAACAGTTAGTGAGGCACAACATCATGGGAGGATCAGCTAATGCGAACGATTACCAATCATTATCGCGACGCGCAGATTTTGAATCTCGGTTCCGGCGGCGAACGTGGTCCTTATCTGGTGATGCAAACGGGTGTTTCCCCAAACGATCCATTCGCAAAGGAGCGGATGTTTGTGCTTCGTCCGGATGGCCGCTGGGTTGATTTCAACGCATACGTTTGTCAAGACAAGCCGGAAGCTATGGACGAGATTGTTTTTTCCACCACGACGGAAGTGATGGAGGCATTCGGCAAATTATTGGGCCGGCCTCAGGTTCTCGACCTGCCTGTCGATGAGGCAGGACTCAACGCTTGGATAGAACGTCAGAAAAGTGGAAATCCACTGGAAGCGGCTCGCGAGTGGGCGGTAGGATATCGAGAACGTCGCCGTAAAAAGCGTCGTGGCTAAGTGAGTCTACACCATGGGCAAGGAGATTGCCGCTACGAAAGAGACTGCTGAAAATTTAGAAGAACATGGGGTCTGAGTTACAGCCTGCGGCTCGCCGCGCATGGGATAACATGTTTCCAGTTCTCACGTGGTTGCGCGCCTATCAACCTAAGTGGTTGCGCGCGGATTTAATCGCGGGTGTTACTCTCGCTGCCTATCTCATGCCCGCCGGGCTCGCGGATGCTTCGCTTGCTAATCTGCCGGCCGAAGCTGGTCTCTACGCGTGCCTCTTCTCTGGGCTTGTTTTTTGGTTGTTTTGCAGTTCGCGGCACACAGCTATCACGGTTACGTCCGCCATTTCAGTACTCGTGGGAGCATCGCTCGGCGATCTCGCAGGAGGCGACCCCTCACGATTCTGGGCTCTGGCGTCGTGCACGGCGTTGATTGTCGGCGGACTGGGCTTCATCGCGTGGCTGGCCAAGGCAGGCGTGATCGTAAACTTCATCTCCGAAAGCGTCCTGGTCGGGTTCAAATGCGGTATTGCGTTGTTTATAGCCAGCACACAGTTGCCGAAGCTCTTCGGCTTCAAAGGATCGCACGGCGATTTTTGGGAGCGCTCGGGTTATTTCTTTTCGCACCTGCGCGAAACAAATATGGCGTCGCTCATACTCGGTTTCGCCGCACTCGCGGCGTTACTGCTAGGCAAGCGATTTCTCAAGAACAAACCGGTCGCCCTGTTCGTCGTCATCGCGAGCATTGTCGGTGCTGCGAGTATGGATCTCGGCAGCCTGGGAGTGAAACTGCTGGGCCAGGTGCCGCAGGGGCTGCCGCCATTCGGACTCCCAGCGGTTCATGTTTCCGACCTCAATGACCTGCTGCCCCTGGCGCTGGGTTGTTTTCTTCTTGGTATGGTGGAGACCGCGGCCCTTGGTCGCATGTTCGCGGCGAAGCATGGCTATCGTTTCGACGCGAACCAGGAACTGCTCGGTATTGCCAGCGCAAACGTTATGGCCGGGCTGGGTCACGGCTTTCCGGTTAGTGGCGGGATGTCACAATCGCTCGTGAACGAAAGCGGTGGAGCGCGCACCCCGTTGTCGGGATTCATCGCTTCCTTACTGATGCTGCTAATCGTGTTATTTCTGTCCGGCGCATTGCGCTATCTCCCGCAGCCTGTCCTCGCAGCCATTGTGCTCATGGCGGTATTGGGTCTTTTCAATGTAGCAGCCCTCAGACATTTCTGGCGAGTGGACCGCGCGGAGTTCGTAGTGGCAATCGCTGCGCTGCTGGGCGTGCTCGGGTCTGGTCTGTTACGCGGGGTTCTTATCGGCGCAATCATTTCGGTGGTCCAACTTTTGCGCCGTGCTTCCCGGCCGCATGTGGCTTTCCTGGGACGCATCCCCGGAACACGACGCTTCTCTGATATGGCGCGCCATCCGGACAACGAATCCGTCCCTGGCGCGCTCCTTGTCCGCGTCGAATCCAGCCTGCTTTACTTCAACGCTGAGCACGTGCGCGACACGGTCGCAGCCCGACTTCGCGCCGAGAGTGCCCCGCCAAAGATTGTGGTTTTGGACCTTTCGGCGTCACCCCATATGGACATTCAAGCGTGCGGCGTCGTTATGAACATGGCTGACGACATCAAGACAGCTGGCGCGCACCTGCAAATTGTCGAGGCCCGTTCCTCCGTACGCGACCGGCTGCGCGCGGAGGGAATCGAGGAGCATGTTAGCCAGGTGAACCGCTTTACTTCGGTCGCAGACGCTGTTGAAGATTTTCAAAAAACCGCGACCAAATAACGAACAATTAACCGATGATCACGAAGTTTCTAATGGCCTCGTGCCTGGTTGCGACCACTGTAATAATTCACGCCACCGGCCTAGGCATGGCGCTAAGCCACGTGTTGCATTCCAACGCGGACCCGGACAGACGATTCTGGCCAATTACATGGCTTCTAATTCGCGTCGCGTGGTTGCTGATTATAATTCACCTCTTTGAAATCGCCGTGTGGGCGATGTTTTTCTGGTGGCAAAACTGTCTGCCCGATGCTCGGTCCTCATTTTATTTTTCCGGTGTTACCTACGCCACGATCGGTTACGGGGATCTCGTGCTGCCGAAAGAGTGGCAACTGTTCGGCCCCCTTGAGGGATTGACCGGTATTCTGATGTGCGGGCTCTCAACGGCATTTTTCTCCGTTATCGTGAGCAAAAAAATCCTTCAATTGCATGGACGGTAACGACCTAAATCTGACTGCGTGAAAATGAAATCTGATCCGGCGGCTTTGCCAAACCGAGAACCACAGGGAAAAAAGAAATGGGTCGAGCCCGTCACGGCCTTGCTTATGGCGCTCGCGACACTCAGTACGGCATGGTGCGCGTACCAATCAGCCGCTTTCACTCGAAAGAGTAATCGGCTGATGAATGAATTTAACTCTTTGGAGCGCCGTGCGGGTCTGCAGACAATGCAAGGGATGCAGCAGGCGACGATTCACACCGCCATGTTCATGCAACTGCTAGCGGCGCAGCAGGCCGGCAACGAGAATCTCGTGAAGTTTTACGCCGAACGTTTCCCACCCGACGTGCGCACAAGGCTTACGACGCATGGCTGGCGCAGAACCCCTTTGAAAATCCGAACGCCGACCCGCACCCTTTTGTGCCGAACCTCTACGAAGTACGCGGAACACGCGAGGCCGCCGAGGCCAACGCTAAGGCAGCAAGTAGCTTGCACTCAGCGCGCAACGCCGGCAATGTTTCCGGTCAATACCTCGCGAACACTGTTTTGTTTGCCGCAGTGCTTTTCTTCGCCAGTGCCTCGGGAAAATTCGAGCAGCGCAGGGTGCGCGTCGTTGCATTCGTTTTTGCTGTGGTTGTGTTCGCGTTTGCGGTTATTCGGACGGCAATGCTCCCAACGTGAGATGCCGCATATATCGCCGCATAATGAGTGCGCCGCCGGCGGCGCACTCAGATTTATTTGCTAGGCAACTCCGTTATTTGAGTTGCATATCAACGCCGCCACCAGTCGCATTGACAGCAACGCCGTTTTGCGTGGAAGAAACGCGGACTATCACGCCGGCCTGATTTGACATGATGGTCCCAGTTCGGCCAGCGCCGAGAGTCACGCCCCGGGTTCCCGCGGCACCTACATTATAATGACCGTTGAAATCTTGAAGATGCTTCAGGTTGAAAACCTCACCATTAGCGGAAGAGCTGGTCATACCCACTTTGCCTATGGACAGTCCTTTTACTTTAACGGGATAGTCTTTGCCTTTGTAGGTGAGCGTGCCTGACCCCCAGCTCATACCAATTCCAAGAGCGAACGAACCCCCGCTCAGCCGCAACGTTGCGTCTGGCTTGGATTGTTGATGATGAGTCGCCGCCTGTGTGAATCCCGTCATCACGCCCAGGATTAATAGTGAAACTGCAATTTTCTTAACATTGTTCATAGTTGTATTTCTTTTGGTTGGTCTCGCCGCACGATAAGAATTTCTCTCAGGCGGCTTCGATTGGATGAGGGTCGTATATCCGAAATCGCAATGGTTAGTCAAAACATTTGTGCATGAGCCTGGTCGCACACGTTTTTTGCCGGGAATATCCAGGCAGTGGCGTATGGTGGCCTCTGTTCTTCAATCGTGCCGTATCTGCTGATTTGATATCCTGCTCGAAATTGTGCGCTACGTTAGACCACAATGATAGAGCCACAGAATCCGATAAGTGCTTCCGGACGCCCAACACGCACTATCGGCGATGGCTTGCGCTACCTTTTTTTGTTCGCCATGCAAACGACAGGAGCGGCCATCCTTTTTTGGTATACCATTCCGCTTTTCAGGCAGGTTCTTCTAGACCCGGGCGGTCATGTAGCGCGAACGGAAAATTTGATTTGGTCGTTGTCGGCAATCACGTTGATGCAGGCGAGTTATTGGATACGCCATCGACTTCGTCTGCCGCTACCGCGGCTTCTTCGTAACGCACTCGTTGGCTACGCTGTTCTATTTGTCGCTCGCATGTCCTTTGTACTGGCTACCGCTGTTTTTGGCTTCGTCTTCATTGTGCGAAGGCCTGAATTCCAGATACCCGCGTCTCGCTACTTCGCTGTTATTATTGGCTTGTTCGCGTTGTTCTGTTATACGCAGGAACTCGAGCATCTGGGAAGAGCAATGATCGGTTCGGACCCCGGCAGAAAAGAGGGATGAATTGGTGTTAACTGAACTCAACGTGAAGTTCGGACTGGTTAGAAAAGACGACCGCGGCTATAGCCCTAAAGTCTCATAGAACACATTCCCTAGAGACCCGAGAATATTGCTTGGGTGATTGTCGCCGACTTCCGATCAATCTCCGAAATCTTATGAGATTCAAACATACAATTCCTTACACTGGCCTTGTTTTCGCGCTGGTCCTAGCATTTGCCCCAGCCGCAGTTGCTTTTACCAAGGGCCGGGTGGTTGCGCCGTTTACTTCCCAATTCAAACCTGGTGATTACATCTGGCGTCCGGAAGTTTCCCCGGCCGGACCGGTAGTGATCATCGTGAGCTTGCCGGACCAGGTCATGTATGTCCATCGCAACGGAGTGCGCATCGGGCGCTCGACCGTAAGTACTGGAAAGCCAGGCAAGCGTACGCCGACTGGTGTATTCACTGTGCTGCAGAAGAAGGTCAGTCACGAATCGAACATCTACAAAGGCGCTAAGATGCCCCACATGCAGCGGCTAACCTGGAGCGGGATCGCGATGCACGCAGGACAATTGCCGGGTTATCCGGCGTCCGCCGGCTGTGTGCGGATGCCGGAGGACTTCGCCGAAAAACTTTATTCAGTCACAAGCAACGGCACGACCGTGATCATCGCGGACAACGATTCTGCGCCGTCTCACACCACGCGGCCGGGCGCGCTCTTCTCGCGCACGACTGGCGGTCTCCCGCAGCCGATTCCAGCAACGGGTTTTGTCTGGACGCCGGAGAAGGCAACGAAGGGGCCAGTCTCGATCATCGTCAGCGCGAGGGACAGCACCGCTCACGTTTATCGAAATGGTGTTGAGATTGGCCACGCGTTCATCGGTGGCCTCAGTACACGTCTCGTTTCCGGCACGCACGTTTTCTCCGCCCTAGCGACGGTCGATTCTGAGGGTCGGCGCGATTGGCTTTCCTCAACAAGCATTGGCCGTCGGAGACCAAACATTAAAGATCTCGTCAAACGAGTGACGATTCCGCCGACGTTTCGCGACAACGTCCGTGTACTGATCACGCCGGGCACGACACTGATCGTGACTGATCAACCAGTCAGCGGGCGCACTCACAGTTCGCCCGGGTTCAACATTCTTACCGCCGAAGGTGCGACCTCGGCGTCGGACTAAAACCAAACATTTAAAGAGTGAAAGAAAACTGAAAGGAGCAATCATCATGAGATCAGAAATGCGTAAGAAGAACTCGCCTGTGGTATTTGTGCTAATCGGTCTGTTGAGCTTGCTGCCGCTACCATTAGCGGCGCAAGAGATTAATCGGACCGTGCTCCCGGTCCCCGAGCCTCAGCCACCAACCATTACTGAGCTAGACGCGCGCAACGTCAAACCGCCGCCCCGCTTTCAGGTCAAAGCGCCTAAGGGCGCACCAAATGTGGTCGTCGTTTTGCTGGACGATATCGGTTTCGGACAATCAAGCTCCTTTGGAGGTCCATGCAAAATGGAGACGGCGGACAAGCTGGCGGCCGGGGGGCTGCGTTACAACGATTTCCACACCACCTCA
>Ga0193721_1000113_pt1 | contig 24810 bp, 26 predicted proteins | sample U2s2metaG_FD_145078 | JGI IMG/M metagenome (GOLD analysis project Ga0193721, IMG submission 145078) | Soil microbial communities from a riparian zone of the East river system, Colorado, United States - U2s2 | ecosystem: Environmental > Terrestrial > Soil > Riparian zone | place: USA: East River...
TGCCCTACAGATGCAAGACAGCAGTCTTAAAATTGTGTCAAAAACAATTCACAACCCCTTGGGCCCACACTATAGCGTGTGTTTATTATGTTCCCTTATTAATACAAAATGTGCAAGTCACACGGCCACAACAATACTATCTAAATCACAAGAATAAGAATAGCGGACCATTTTCACGCTTTCAATATGCTATAAGGTCTGAGGAGACAAGAAGGAAATATGTTAGACGACTAGAGATTTTCTTTGATTTTTACCAGATTAGGGGAGATACCATAGAACAGAAAGCAGAGGATTTCCTGAAAATGACAAAAGGTAAAAAAGGTCTAGAAAATACAACTGATTTAATTTTAAATTACATGTCATATCATATCGATAGGGCTACAAAGAAAACAATATCAAAATCAACTGTTCGCAACTTCTACAAACCAATTAAATTATTCTGTGACATGAACAACCTAATTTTTAATGCCAAGGTAGTAACAAGAGGAATGCCTTCTGGACCTGAAAATGCCAACGATAGGATCCCCACAATGGATGAAATACTACAGGTCCTAAAGTATCCCGATAGAAGGATTAAACCCGTTCTGTTAACGATGATATCTTCAGGAATAAGAATTGGGGCTTGGGAATGGTTGAAATGGAAAAACATTATTCCTATTTATAATGAAAATACCGGAATTATCATTGTTGCCAAGATTATAGTTTATGATGGTGAACCTGAATGCTATTTTTCCTTTATTACTCCTGAGGCATATAATGCGTTAAAGGAATGGATGGATTTTCGTTCACAACAGGGGGAAACAATAACAGGTGAATCCAGGCTAATGCGTGATATTTGGAATACTGGAAAAATAATGATTAATTCAAAAGAATCAAATCTCAAAAAAGGAACCTGTGGTATTGTTTCTATACCAAAAAAAGCAGATGCAAATGCAATAAGACAAATCTTTACAAGGGCTTGGAAGATTCAAAATGTCCGTCCATCTGACAACAATATAAAAAGACATGAATTCAAATCGACACACTGCTTTAGAAAATATTTTGAGACTCATGCCATGGAATCAATGAAACTTTTGAATGTAAAAATACTAATGGGCCATGACACGGGACTTGAAAAATCGTATTACAAGCCTGACGAAAAAACCCTCCTGGAGGACTACCTTAAGGTTGTGGACTTGTTAACTATTAACGAAGAAAACCGCTTAAGAAAGAAGGTTGAAATGCTGAGATTTGAAAAGAACAAGATGGACGTCCTATTCAATGAGTTCGAAGAAATGAAGAAAAGAATCGGCATGAAATAAAACAAAATTCAAATTTGGAGTCGGTGCCAGTGTGTCGGATAAAATCGTCCATATCGTCCGATCGTCCGAAAAGCCTATTTTGAGCACGATTTTGACCATTATTTTCGGACGATATTGTGGACGCTACTTTAGTCACGGGACTTATCATGTTAATAAAATAATTTAATCAGGTAGTTATCAGATAATTAGTAATCGAGTAATAAGCGAACTTAATATACTCAGTTACATGCATGAATGAGACATGAAATCAATATTTCATATTGCCTTAACAAAGTTACGCAAATCTAATAAACCCCTAGACTGGTGCCCTTGTATGTCCTCTTTAAGAAGAAAGGAGGGAAACAATCACTTTGGGTGAGCAGAAAGAAGGTATTGCTGAACTAGAAGAACTCAATCAACAGAGTGCAAAATTAGCAGAAACATATCGCAGAATTTTTTATAAAGTAGATCCTGCTTTAGTTTTCGATCTCGTTACACGTTTGCAACAAGATCCAAAAAATCCAAAACCAATGTATACTGTTGAAGTGTTCACGAAAGATGGAACAGATCCACAGAAATCAAGAGATCATATATTGCAGACGACTGGATCAGTTCCTGCCATCTTTGATAAGGGTACTCACTACGTCTCACATCACCGTTTGAACCTAGAAATTCTAAAAAAACTGAATGACATAGACTATGTTTTGGAGGTTATGGGCGATTATACTGGTAGTGGAGCATCAATCGGGCCACAACATGATTTAGGTGATTGGAAGAAAATAAAAGACAAAGTAACTCATAAGTGACACATTATATAAAGAAAAAATAAGATGCGCGGACAAAATGTCCCAAACAAACACGATACTATCTGTTCTATACGATAAAGTCAGTCTATTTATCTATTGAACTTAATTAATTAATTTATTCAATATCAAATATCTTCAAACTTAATCTTAATGCATCTAAGTCAAAATGGCAATGGATAATAAGATAGTATTGGCACCGGTTGATAGTAAATGACAGAAGGAAAACTTCTTGATGTAAATAACAGAGCAGACTTTGAGGATTTCTTCAATCAGGCCGTTGACCGTATGGTTGAAATGTTCAAAAAAGAGGATCATGCTATACTACCACATGCAATATTATTTTTAATTGAAGGTGGTATTATAAAATATATGACGATAACTTTCCCTGATCCAGATCACTATATAATAAATGGACGAATACAGAATTTTCCTCCGGGAATATCCAATGTTCCACCAATGGTGATCATCACCGACATTATAGAAAAAAGTGGCGCTGAAGCCTATATACATATATCACAGGTTTGGATCAGAAAGAATCCACCGACTAAAGAAGAGTCGATAAATGATGATAAACCAGGGGTTATTGGTAGTTTACCAGTATCCGAACGTAGAGAAGTTCTTTCATGTGTTGGCAGAACTAAGGACGGGAAACAGACTTTAAGTAGATTTTTCGAAATGAAAAGAGATGTTCCCGGTGGCGATCATAGTAAAGTGTTAGATATGGTAAAAATGGAAGGTTGGGAGGTTAGTAAAGGTGGTTTAGGAGTGAATAAATAATGAGTCTATGCTATGATTTTCAAAAGTGGAGCGTCTTAACCATGTTGGCTATACTTACAGTCTGTTTAGTAGGTATGATTAATTTGGTATATGGTCAAGAATATGATGATCGAAATTATACGAAAGACTTGACTACTAAGGAATTGTAAAAGTTCTGTTTATGATAAATCAGCTACATTGTATATTTATCATAAGTGTACTTGACTAGATCTTATATGTTCTAAGGACAAGCATATTACGTTGTTCTTCAAAAAGAGCCGTTTAGATGTTAGTACTCTAGTGCATGTCACCAGCGTTAATGCACTTAGAAAATTAGTAAAACTTGAAAGTCGTATTGTAAAAATTTCTCCTCAGGGTTATAAAATGTCTAATGGAGTAGAGTTTTGTAGTGTCGGATTAAAGGGGATGCATGGGATAGATTATTCAATACAAGCATACGGAAAAGAGGCTTTACAATTACATAAGGAAGCCTCAATGGTCATGCAACCGCCAATTATTAAGAAAGAATCCACAAGTAGTTTAACTGTCAAAACTGGTGGGTCATTGGAAGTGCTAGAAAATTGACCCACCAGAATGAAAACCTAGTTTTTGGAATTAACTAGATTTACTATATGGACAACTAACAATAAATAATTTAACGGAACTTAGTTCCGCTTCTAAATCAAAGAAGCACACTAGGTCTTTTCTCTTTTATCAAGGTACGCTTCAAGTGATTCTATTATGAAAATACCCTCCAAGGTGGTCAAGGTGGAAAAATGTGATTAGGGGTTAGATATTCAAATTGTAAATAAAAAATTTACAAAATTAGTCTCTCATCAAACGTTTTTATTTAATGTCAAGTTACAGTTCATTTAGTTATGGAGTACGGAAAATGCCTGTGGCATCTAACAGAAGCCGGAACTGTAGAAAAAGCACTACAATGTAGTTCCAAGGCATCTAGGAATGTTACTTCTATGAGGGATTTAACGACAGTAGACTTGTGCGAGAGGCACTACAAGAGTGTAATCGCTTGGGTTGATGAATAATTAATTTTTTTAATACCCCTCTGGCGTGATGCTTTTTCACGGCGCCTTTTTAACATTAGGAGAATTTGGAAAGATTTCAGGCTCTCCTTATAGCCCAAACAAGCATAAATATGATCCAGATTACTAGGACAATAACTCCAATAATTATGAGAATGTCTCCGATAGTTCCAGCTGGATATGGAATCGGAGAATATAGTAAAACTGCGCCAATTACAAGAAGGACAATTGCTAGTATTAGCAGGTTTTGGTGACCAATTGTCGTATTAAGCACCTTCACCTTCACCTGACTTTTCTTCATGATATAATATTAATTGCGTAATGGTAAACATGACATATCATTATATGATAATATCAAATTCCACTGAATGTGACAGCATCGTCAAATGGTATGATTCGCATAATTGGCAATTTGTTACCGAAAAGGATGGGAAGATCGTCCTTACGTTTGGGAATAATATGACAGCAAAAGAAAAAGCATTTGAAGAAGGCAAAGTGGAAAATAAATAACTAGTTTCTTTTTACTTTTCTATTTTTTTGATTATGTGGTTTTGATCTTAATTTCTGATTACAATCTGGACAACGCATCAATTCTATAGGCTGCTTTGTCTGGCATAGACTGCAGCGTTTTTCTTTTGTATAATCTACCTGGCCTTTAGACTTATTATTCATTTATCTACCTTCGAACGAGATGATGTTCGTTTTCTTCACCTGACTTTTCCTCTCTATATGAATAGACGGTAGCACCTCTTTCTATGTCTTGGATTAAGTCAGGATCTGTAATGAGATTCCCTTTTTTATCATAGTATTTCTTTTTCTTGGCTGATATGATTCTTGTTTGCCCCTGACCTTTGAATTTACCCGTAATTGCTTCTTCTTGTGCTGCTTCATTTTCTGTGTAATGAGTACCGCATTCAGGACACCACAATACACCAAGTTCATATACACCAGATTCATCTCGTTTTGGTATTAGTAGCGTTCCTGGATGAATAACACATGTTTTAGTTGGATGCCATGGACTATAACGGGGGAAGTTAAAGCCTATCATATTGAATTTTATCATCTTCGCTCTCCCATTTCAAACATCTTTAACGCTAATCTAGTTGAATCGAATACGTCATAAGTACTAATGTTACCACTTTCTGATTTATCTAAATTTCCATTGTCTTGATATTTGGCAGTACGCATTTGTGTAACTAGTTCTTTATGTTCTTCATTAGAGACTGAGCACCAAGTCTTTGATACAACATGCTGAAATCTTCCAAGTAACTCTTTACCGTACAGATTGAATGAAATAGGAATAACAAACATGCGATATTCATAATCTATCTTTTCTGTATTAGCCCGTTCGATTACTGATTCATAATCTATATTTTCTCTAAACTGAATCTTTAATGATTTAATAAAGTCTGGCTTTGCACCATCAACATAAATCTTGTTAGGCTTAAACTGATAACGTAATTGTCCTATTAATGAAATCATTTGTTCATAACTTGGTCTTGCGTATTCTTTTGCGTATAATACCTTAAGGACATTATCTTCCAGTTGCAGAATTGTTATTCCAAAGTTACTAGAACCAAAGCCGGGATCTATGCCCATCGATATACTGCAATTTTCGTTTACTTGCGGAAGACTGTACAGACCACAACAATTTTCTATTTCATATGGTAGGAAAACGTTACCAAGACCATAACCATATTGACATTCATATTCTCTTTTGAATTCAACGTCTAGTTTCTTGCGTTCAATCTCTTCCTTATCATATATTGTACCGAGGCCATAAGTATAATCAAGTTTTAATTTCTTGTATTTGCTGTTAGAATCATTTTCTATTATCTGCATTAATCCATTAGGAAGGAAAGGTGTACTTGACAATATGATTTTACAATTTGATTTCTCTTCATACGGCCCTATCGCGTGAATTAGTTCCTGTTGTATTGATTCTTCCAAGTAGTCAGATTCATCAACCCAAATGTAACTTGCTTCAAAATATCCCCTAACGTCCTTAACGTTCTTAGTTGGAAAAACCTTTATCCATGTTTTCTTTAGCCATAGTTCAGTGTACTTTGACTCTAATTGAAGGAAAGGAAACTTCTTGATAAATAACTCTTGCAACTTTTGTTTGATATAATTAGCGTGTTGCTCTCTAGTACCACTAATAATAAAAATAGACTTGTTATCTAATTCTGATGTAGATAATATCTTCCATGCCAAATAACGAATCATAAACGTAGTGATTCCTATTCCTCTTGACTTTAGAATCCATATGTTCTGATTGTTTTCTATCGAATCAAATATTAGTTTCTGAAATGGAAATATATCGTATTCTTTATCGTTCTTAATTGGTACCTATGAAATATGATTAAAGCAACATTGGCCATTTGTCTTTAAGAACTGAACATTGTGTTCTTGTTGGTCCCATATCCAAAACGGCTTATCTTTGAATATTGCTAGACTATCTCTATGATCAGATAATAGAACACTAGAACTATCTGTATTATGTATTGGATATGGATTGATCTTTCTTTTGTTTATCATTTTTAATCGACTCTTCCATTACCCACTTAGACGCCTCATAGAACGGACTGATATATGTCTGAAGTTCTGCTATCTTGAGTAATGCGTCCATTGCCTTGTAATCTTTATTACGATAACATTTCCACATTTCCTGATTTACTAACTCCAACTGATCTATACGTTCTAAATGCTGATCTACAAATTGAGTTTTGGCTATTAAATTCAGTCTGTCAAATCTTGATTTCTGTATGTTTCGCTTTAATCTATAAAATGAATCCCTTGATATTTTGAATCCTTTATCATGTAGATATTCCAATGAATCTTTCTCTGATAACCTCATAACCATTGTTTGAATTATGAACGGTCTTACTGTATTATTTAGAGACATTTTCCTACGTGATTTAATACATTTTATTGCGTCCTTTATCTTTATAATTTTCTATTTCTTTAATTATTAAAGATAATTTATAATATTCCTAATTCTATTCATTCGTTGTGTTTGGGAGGCAATGGTATAAAGAAGTATTAATCGTCATCGTAATGGTTGACGTAATAACTTTTGTTATTTCTATGTTCATTCCATTTCCATTAAATTCGGTGTTCTTTTTCATCTTACTTGTAGTAGTAATAATTTGGAGAATACGTAAGAAAAAACTTACACTCGAAGAGGCTATAACATTAGTTCTAATTTCTATTGGAATCAGTATACTAGTTGCAATGTTTACACCGCTTCCATTATCATTGGTAAAATATCCTTTGATATTTGTGACAATTTGGTGGATATACAAAAAGACCTCTCCAACCATGGATAAATTTCTTTAAAAAAACGATTTTGTTGAAAATACAAAAATTCGTAATAATTTACTATCTTTTAATCTTTTGAGGTTATGACTGCGGAAATAACCTTATGTGGCTATCGAAATAAGAATTTGCAAGTATTTAACCATGATTCAACAATTTTTATAAATTGTTAAAAACATTATTCAACAATCGGCTATATCCAAGCACAAAACCTATGTATTAGATTGATTGACATATTTTGAGATATAGAATGACGTCTACAAAGAATTTAGACTTAAAAAGAGCAATCAAAGTGGCTGCCATGGTATTGATAGTTATTTCAGGATTCACGTTTTAAATGCCAGCACTCACAATGGCTTCCGCCCAGTCATCGGTCCCAGAGGAGGTAAGCGCACCAGGAGTGAAGGCAAATGAATATTATATTTTTACCCAAGAACTAAATGCTGACGAAGCCAAACTTGGCGTTTCGGTTGCGGTGTATACATTAACAAACATTATAGTCCATAAGGGGGACAATGTTACAATTCATTTCTCCAATACTGCAGACGAGGTGAAAGATAGACACACATTCACCATGCAAGCACCTTACAAGATGAATCATGATCTGGCTGGTGGGGAGAACGCAACATTTACTTTCAAGGCTGATACGGTCGGTGGTTTTACCTATTACTGCACATACGATCTCCCAAGTATGATAGGGCACTTAGAAGTGCTGCCATAGATCTGATTTGACGATTTGAGATTCCTTTAGGTCTTCGTCGTTCATCTTTTCTTTTTGTTTAACTTTGAAAATTTTTTCTCAAATTCTTTTATTTTTACTTTGTTCATTTTTTTCGTGGTCGTTAACTTTGGTTTACGACCAATCAAACTTTTGGTTGATTGGAATGAGCATGTTTTGAACCCGTAATAATGTTACGGGTTGTCTCTAATTTGAACATAATTTAATTATGTTGAAAACTAACCCTCGAATATACAAAGTCACTTGTGTTAATTCTCAAACTTTTAACGCATTTTCAAGAAAACATTCATCACAATAATAATTTTCTTTAATTGGCTTATTACATTTGTGACAGTGCAATCTTACTTTTCCTATGATGATATTCTTTAAACTTCCTTTTCAATTCTTCGTTGTGAATTAAATAATAATTTTTGTGGTACTCGGCTATGTGTTCTTTGTTCTTTTGATTGTAAATCTTTTTCTTTTCTAAAATCCAATTGCGATTGTCTTGATAATATTTTCGTTGATATTGTTTGTCATTAATTTTTATCCGTTGCAAATATGCTTGGAATTAATTATTGGAATTAATTAAATTTTCTGAGGTGCGATAACTTTTAGTTATTGCAGTTCCGAATTGCCCAGCCGATCGGCTGAGGCTTTTTATGCAACCTTGCATACTTGGAAGAAAAATTACCCCCATGTAATAACTGCAAAGAAGAAAAAGAAATATTATGATAAGCAAGGCAATTTAATTACTGACGAAACTTTACTTCAAGATATCGCTAGTGGTAAAACTGTAATTAGTTATAGCGAAGAGAAGATAGAAGATAAACGTCGTAAGTAATTTGGAACGCTATTATCTAAAAAAATAAAAAAGGAGGTGTTTCTAACCTAGCGATCTTTTTGATGATCACGGCAAACTGGCCCTTTGTCATTATTGCTATTTTCTACACAGCCTGAATTAGAATGGATTCCATCCTTACCACCTGTATTGGCCACATTGACCGTATTAGAATGATCACTATTTTTGTTATCAGTAATATGGACATGTGCATTATCAGTCGTTGTTGCTTCCAAATTCATATTCACGGTCATTGAGAACACCACAAGAGATGCCACAAGGATCAAGATTCCTATTAATGATCTTTGCATTACCTCTCATCAAATGAGAGACTATATAAAGTTAAAATTAGAAAAGGAAAACCCTCACCGATGATTTAGTCTTGGTTAATACTGTGCTAACTGAATTACAGGGGCTTTAGATACCTTTTCGCCGAATATTTGGGATTTACCAAAATTCATTTATCTAATTCTCTAACCCCTCTGGTCGCTTGTCACAAAGTCGAAGGTGTATTTTACGATAGAATGGGTCGGGATCTATTTTCTCATCACAATAGGGACATTTTGTCTTGTTAATATGATTCGATGATTCACTAATGACACTCCCAGCAGAAGGGGTATTAGATGAATCATCATTATCATTCTTGTCATTATTATGATTCATAATAGGGGGGTTCTGCTCAAAGTCCCCTTTATGCGTCATCGAATCATCTAATGATGTTGTATTTATTATTCCCATATTACGATATATTTTACCTGTTTTTATGAGATAGTCGGGATCAAAAATTAGGTTGTTACCCTTCATTCTATGATCTATTTCTGCACCGAATTTATCACAAATCATTGAAGTTATTGAGTTTCTGTAGATTTTTCCAAAATCATCACTATAAAACAAACTTGCATTCTTTTCATCTAAATGTCCATCGAGTGTATTTATTATAGCATTCCAAATATCACTAGCAGGTATTGACTTGACACATTTTCCATTTTGAATATAATATTTCCCTAAATGAAAAACTGCATTGACCACAATGGGATAAATGAGGGCTTCGAGTGTTTCACCTTTCCTTTTATTCTTAATATCAAGAAAGTGTTGTAATGTTGATTCTGTCATTTTTAGGGTTTCTTCGGATGCATCTAAACTATACAATAATTCTAGTGTGGGTTTACATAATTCTTCATCCCTTCCGTCTAATCCAATATTAATTTCCTTGTAGGGGTCTTTGAAATGAAGCAACCTGTATGAAAGTAACAAATTTCTTAAATCCATTATTTCATTAAAGAATTGTTGTCTTTCATAATTTCCTTGAGGATTCCTAATTTCTTTAATTTTGTATTCAGGATAGCCTTTGTAAGTTTTTATTTTAAACGACCTATCTAAAAATCCCCTAGCCTTATTTTCATTTGGTGATTTTTCAGCAATTATTATTTTAAAACCAAACGGACAAAAGAAATCCATTTTTGAATTATCGTTGTTCATTCTAGGAACCTTAGAATTTGGTTGATATCCTTCCTTTAATACTGCCATTGCTTGACTACTTTCATCTACTTTGTCAAATTCTTCGGCTATGATTGTAACTTGTCCAAATTCATTAGTTCCGAAAATACGGAACCAAAAGGCTTCAGTCGTATTGTTAACCTTTACGGGTCTGTAGCCAAGACATTCAAAAGTATCACCAAATACACTTTTGCCCGTTCCATTTGCACCAACAATAATTAGATAATAAACCGTGCTAAATCGGTCTTGAAAATATGAATTAAATATTGTCAGGCTTAACAGGTTGGCAGTTTTATCATCAACATCATTAAGTTTTCTAACTATAGATTTGATTTTCTGTAATAATGAATCTGGATTTTCTTTTAATGCTCTTTGTAAGTATTGATTTGGTTTCTCGAGCGTTTTGAACTCATAGGGAATATACGGACATTCTTGTGCAAAGGGGGGTCTTAATTTCTTGGTTATTTCATCAATAAACGGTTCAACTGTTATGACAATTTCATCTCTTTTTTCAAGGGTTTTTATTCTGCTAAAATAAGATATTCCCGCAATAATGACGGATTCCCTTAACGGGGCTTGTCCTTTGCTTGAATGTTTATTTACAATCTCTTCGGGCTTCTTACCATTATTATTATTCTTTACAATTTCCATCCCATGCAATTCTCTTTTAACATAACGTTTTTGCTCTCTAGTGGTCATTTAGTTAGTTGACTCCCTCTGTTTGACGTAGAATTTCGTATTGCTCTTTAGGCAGATCTTTTTGGTGACTCAATTCTCATAAGTAGACAATTTGAGAATCATGATAGACTTCTTTTGACTTCTTATCGGAAAATTTAATATCTTGATTGTCGAAACTCATTTAACAATTATCAATCCTGCTAGTTGGTTCTGGTGGTAGATAGTTGCGTGTTTCCAGTTGTTGGAGGGTCTTGTCAACCCTTCGACCTTTTAGTTTATTAAAATTAAAATCAAAATTGAGAAAATAATCTTGAAAATTTTTCCATGTCTCCACGACTTCGTGAATATGCTCCTTTGTCATTTTCCCAGTTGCGTTCTTTTTTACAAGTAAACTAACTTGTTTGTCCTAGTTTTTTTTTAATTCACGAAACCACAGAGGTTTAGTTAATTACTTTCAATGAACTCGAAATATTTAAGGATTAAGAACAAAATACTTTTTTAGTTGTCTTTTGTTTATTTAATCAGTTTTTGCACAAAACTCACTGGGCTTGAGTTTCTATTTCTCGGCTCGGTGCTTTATCACTAGCGATATGAGATTATTTCGTTACTATTATTTAGTATAAACAAAAAGATTAGGTTGTGCAGACACTTCTATATGGCAGTTTGAACAAACCATCATATCAAATAAACCAAAAAGTGATTCTGTCTTTTGCTTACAATAGTCGCATATCATCTCACTTTCCATAATATTATTATCAACAAAATAAGATAAATACATTATAGATAAACTGCTTCAAATAGACCAAATTCTATGTACCGATTTGACTATATTTTATTCATTACAATTCTGATTTTAAGATGCTTTGAGTATATCTATATTTTCTTCTACTTATCTTTCGAGATTTATTACTTTCACGAAATTCAGCCTATATGTCAATCAGTCAATTGTGTTTTGTAACTTAGAATTGGACAAATTAAAGGAATCATTTTAGATAAAGTTTCATAGATTGCGTAGTTAGAATTAAACAACTGATGGGAAGATTTAGGTTGATTGAATGATGAACAAGAAACAATCAAGGGCCCATCAGTTGTTTCTGGTTGCGTTAAATCAATGTCTGCAACAAAGTATTAAAATGCTCTAGATACAATCTTCTATAAGATTCGACTTTAGCACGTGCGTATTTCAATTTGCGCAGGATTTCGTAATACCGACAGATAGTCGCCTCTTCTGGAATAATTGTATTTCCAGAATAAGGTACCTTAGAAGGTAACGCAAATCGCTACATGTATTTTGCATAATCACTCAGCTATTAAAATGATTGAGTAATTTGTCAACATATTCCTTAGTAAGTGCAGTTAGTCTTTTTTTCACAAATTCTTTTGTTATTTCATTTTTGTTATAGCTACTCTCTACAGGATGACCATCACCCAGAGTTCCTTCTTCAAATATATGCACCCTCCCATTTTTTGGAAAGAAAGTGATCTTGGGGGCAGAACCAAATTTTGAAACCGAACTTAAATCCTTCAATTCAAATGATATATCATGAAGGACCAGATGTGGCTTTTCTATGGTACATCCAATTAAAGTACTCCTTTCTTTGGCTTTCAGAAAGTTTTTAAATTCAACCATACCTGGTAGAATGATATTTTTGGATAATTCTATAAACTCAAGGTCAGGATCTAAACTCTCCTGCGTTTCTTTTTCACTTTTCAGTTTATCCTCCTGTAATTTCTTCTCCAGTCTATCCAATAATTGAGTTAAATCCTTATCAATCTCTTGCAACTATGATTATAAACCATTATCTAATATTATAGTATTTCAGGTGTTAATTTGCTGAGTTGGTCATTACTGGTAAATCACCAGTGTTTGTAACTATTCTTAATTCCTGTAATAATTCACGCATCCTAAATGGAACCTCATGATTTCAATTAGATGAATCTACTCTGCTTGATTGGATGAGGATTACGATGTATGCGTAGGTATGTTATATTCAAGCAATACTAATTTTCTAATATGATTTGAACGGCCATAGAATCTTTTTGGATTAGATTAGATTAGAGAATCATATCTTAAGAAAATTAAAATAGAATACAATCTTCGTATGGTTGATTGAGAGATTCAAAACATTTTACTTTAGAAGAGGCAAAGAAAATTGGAGAGTTGTTAGGTATCGATTGGAGTAAATTCGACGTCGAGCAATTTAGAATGGGTTTGCATGTTGAGCTGGAACATGGATTAACTGACCTAAAGACTAACGTGACCCAAGATGATGAATTAACTACGGGTAAAATTGCACTTGCACATCTAAATGAATTTCCAGATTACTATACAAGATTACAAAAGATGGAAGATGAAGCAAAGGAGTTTCATAATAAATAAAATTCAAACTCTAAAACATGATATTTTGGTTAGGTATTAATTTTTTAATTAAATTATAAGATATTATTGTTTGTTGCAGTATTATCAGAAGTAGTCATACTAATTTATTTGAAGAGTAATGTCTTCTAGTTTCTTGGCACTAAACCGTTATTAGTTATTTTTGAGCGTAGTTTATGAGAATGACTTTTGTCGGGCATTTTCAAAATTCAAATCAGTCAAACGGATTACTTGGCAGAAGGTTATTTCTTGGAATAATAGTCCTATTTGCAAGTATATCCTTCGGTGTCTGGTTCTTTTTAATTTCTGGTTTAGATAATGCTATTGGGAATAGTGAGAAGTACCTACCTCCAAATTGCTATTCGATAAATGGAAAGCAGATATGTCTTCCTATGTCATAAAGTTTCTACAAACTATACTCTTTAACTCCAAAAGGTATGCCATAGGAAAAGTAATTTTAAGCAGCGAGACTAAATATTAACACAAGCGGGTAAATAAACAAATTTTCTGTGATTTTAAAAATGAAGAAAAAGAAGATACTTAAACTACTGGACACAGGAGGGAAGAACGAAACTAAAGCAGTAGTTACAAAATAAATTTTTTCTAATATCAAAATATACGATCCTTGTTCACATCGATTATGGCCTTAGAAAATCTAGACAGTGTTACAGTTTATAATAGATTATATTTATAATTTCTTTATTATAATTAAAATATTCTACATATTAGTTGAGTGGATCTCGATAATCCTCAAGAAAAATAACAAAAAGTTAAAAAAATAGATAAATTTATTTACGAGGTTTTTCGATCTTGAAATAATGAACAAGATCCAATCGATAAGAAACTTCTCTTGACAATAATTTTGACAATCGGAATAGATGTACTTGCTGGTGATAACGCTCCTGCAAATGCTGACAAAAACATTTGGAAAGATGACGATACAATGAAAGAACTTGTAAAGGACATAGACAATGGTAAAGATGATGATGACGACATGGATTGGGACGAATTCAAAGATTCTAAAATTTACAAACTAGAAGATAAAGAGACGAAAGAATGTGTGGAAGGAAGAGCAGAACTTGGAAACAGTCTAGCAGATTATGAAATATTGCGCTGTTTCGAAGATTCCGACTACTACGAGGAAGAATATTAAAATTACCTATAATATTAGGTAACGTCACTTTTTTTCTTTTTTATAAGTTACCAATACATCACCTTGAAAAGTTTATCCTTACAAATTGTAAACATAGGAGCGTGCCCAAGTTTACAGGTGAAGAAAGAAGAGGCATACAGAACGTTGCACGTAATCAGTTATTTTACCTGCTTGTTCTCGTCATTAGAATAGTTCAAAGAACCAAATAGTAGTATCAAAATTCTGAAATATTTAACATATCTCTTTTCCCTGAAGCCCTAAGTATTATTTCTACTAGAAGAACAGTTAATGCGTGATGATTTGCTAGATGCTTTAAAATCAGATAATATTGTACATCGAATTCAAGAATATGCAAATGTAGGCGTTGATCCATTTTTCTAGCATTTCAAGATCCTAACGATACTAAATCATAAAGGCTATTTGATAATATTATAAAGACCCTCTAAAATAGAATCAGGAATTTTCTCAAAATCGCAGACCTATTAAATGAAACTAAGATGGTGCAGAATCCCTTGAGTTTTAAGACTGTCAGGCGTAAACCTGGCCTCTCAACTACAAAGTAGGATCGAAATTGCTTCCTAACACAATGTAACACTTTATAGTACTTTGTAACGTAACCTTTCTTATAATATCAAGCATTATTTAGTGTCATGAAGAGTGATAGATTTTGTGATTTGTGTAGAAAAAAAATTACTATGAGTAACATGATAGCTATTGAAATTCATGGCGAAAATTATGTTTTTGACAGTAATGATTGCATCAGAATTTTTAACAACTTAAATGCCGTATATGGGAACATGCTGATTGAAAAATAATGGTATTCGTAGGAGTAACGGAAGGGACAAATATGGTTAAAAACAAAAACCAAAATATTTACACAAAGAATACAGTTATTGTCCCTCTTGTACCTATTATGTTACTATCATTGTCAACATTGGTAGGATCTTTGTTATCACTTCCTGGTTTTCCACCAGTAGTTTATGGTTCTCAAGAAGTAGGGAATTCTAGGGAATTTACATGGTATGATAGGGCGCTTGCAATAAATCAAAACAATGTTCCGGCACTTGTTCAAAAAGGTACTGATCTTGTTAATGCAGGTGAAGGTCAACAGGCGATAATATGGCTTGATAAAGCACTGAAAATAGATCCATCCAACATGATGGCATTGGTAAGCAAGGGCGCAGCACTGAGGGGCCTTGGCCAGTATCAAGATGCAATTGTTATGTATGATAGAGTTCTTGCAATAGATCCAAATGATGTGTATGCATTAGGAGGTAAGGCAGATTCTCTGTATGGTTCAGGCCAACTTCAACAGGCTGTAGCATGGATTGATAAGGCGCTGGAAATAGATCCGAATAATGGAAAGATTCAGCAAGTAAAGGAAACACTAAACCAGGTTACAAAGTAATTCAGAATCAATACGACAGTCACTCTTAATTGATCTAATCTACAAATTATTTCACAAAATTTCAATTCAGCCTGAAAATGATGACATTCCTACATTGTATTTGCGTTTGTATGTAATTTAACTAGAACTCAAAGTTTTGCATCTTGAGTCACCGCAAAAAAAGATGTTTTCGGTATTTTACACTATTACGAATAATGAAATTTACTTTCTTTCTATAATATATGCTCTACGGCCTTCTGAACGTCTCCGGCATCTATCACATCTCCTTCTATCATTGCTTCCAGCAACCTTAACACTATCAATTCACCTGTTGCACCAGCAATTGTTTGTGGAATAACAACACAAACATCATCTACAATTACAGTAACTTCATCATCAGCTCCTCCACTCCAATCCTTCGGAATACTTATGTAAAAATTGTCACCGTCGGCGTTACTATGAGGATTTTGGTATAAGATTCTAACCAACACAAAGATTTTGCTTCGGTACCTTAAATGCTTACCCGTTGAATGTAGGAGTTTTATTCTTTAGAATTTACGATGCTTTTGGGTGTTAATTTAGTATTTTTTAATAACAGTCCACGTGGCAAACAAAGAAACTTGAGGGCAACTAGGCAGAATGGCGAAGCCTTGGACTATTATGATCGCTATTTTTACGAAGTCAATTATTGGCTTGAAAAGTACAACAATACCAAAATAAGACCAACATTAGTAAGAAAAATCAGTACTGATTGAGCTTAGTTTACCTCCTGTATTTTATTACAATTCAAGGCAATTGAGAACTAAGCTTTAATCACTTATTTACATAGGCTTTTATAATACCTATTTACAACTTTTTTGGATTATGAAGCATCAACGAAGAGTGGGTGAGTTAATTACAATCTGTTGTGGAATAGCCTTGGCAGTTGGAGGATTATTTGTGAATGTACCACCAGTTGCTTATGGGGGCCTTTGTATCATGGGTCTTGGTGTAATATCTGTATTCTGGAGATAAAGTTTGTCTCTGAGCTAGTTTTGTTATTGCAGAATAGAATACTTTGTATTTGTTATTTCCGAAACTTTGTCTTCGATCTTCTCTTTCAGTAACTCAGATGCTGAACTAAGCTCGTCGACACTTTTCCTTGTTTCTTGTGTCTTTGAATTATTTTCTAAACGGTATTTTTCATACATCTCTGTCTTCATTTTTATATCCTCAAGATGCTTCATATTTTTGAAGTTAACTGACGATTCTAATCGATTCAATTCTTTGTTTAGATTTTTCAGGTTTAAAGATAATGAAGGTAGAGAATTAACTATTTCATCGATTTGATGAATTGTTTTATCAGGATCTTTGATTTGGATACTTCTTTCAAGTACCTGTTTTTTAAGTTCATTGAATAGCTGCAGGTATTGAGAACTGTCATTGAAAATTTCTAGAGGTTCATTTTGTACAGTAGCAAGTCTACCCTGAGTTTCCTTAGAGGCTTGATATGAAAATTTGGTTATTGGCCGAGATAGATTAGAAACCCTGTTTATGATATTCTTTTCAAATATATCAATTTCATTTTTCTTGTCATTAATTTTCTCCAAAACGCTTAATCCACTTAGAAATTCCTCTGATTTTTTAAAGTCTTCATACTCTCTATTACATTCTTCAATATTTTTGTCAATAGTTTGTCTTTCTTCCATTAATTCTAAAAGTCTATCTTCTTTGTCTTTATTTTCTCCGAGTTTTTCCTTCAACAAAATCAAGTCGTCCCTGCATGCGACGCAATTGTTAATTTGACTTTCTTTGACAGATAATACTTTAGTTACCTCTTTTAGTAAGGATGATAAATTATCAAATTCATTTTTCAATTTATTAACTTGTCTCCGCATGAACTCATTAAGAATTTTGTTGTGGGAATCTCCAACCTGCCCGAATCTATTTACTAGTAATTCTAAATTATTTTTGAATTTAACTGCATCTTCGTAGTTTTTGATTTCAGAAGATCCTATAAAGGATTCCTTTTTTATGCTTGCTATCAAAATCTTTTTTGAAGTATTAATTAATGACTCAAATTGAAGATTTTCTACCTTAATTTCTTGTTCTTCAAGTTCTTCTGCACTCTCTCTAAGATTATCTAGACAATGTAATACAGAATTTCTTATGGGTTCAAGATCAGTTGATAAATCCTTTTCAAGAATTTTTTTTTCGTTTTCTATTATTTCTAACAATTCTTTATCAGTGACAGATTGAACAGAATTGGCATTACTCTTTCTATCTTGAAAAAAGTCAGACGTCTTTCTTTTAATAAAGCCAAAGCTGGGAGACAATAGACTACTTTATCATGATATTACTAAAAAACCTAATCAAAAATTATCTTCTAGGTTTCCAAGGTACTTTTGTTCATCAAATTATGCCAATTATAAAACTAAATTTAGAAATTATGTACAAATTACATTAATTCATAAAAAATGTAACAAAAGCTTTTGAACTAGATCTAAATTTTTGCTCTTTTTCTTTATCACTGATTCCGGTCAACTCATGCGGATAATCTTTATCAAACATCTTTTCTATAGTTGGATTCCAAACCTCTTATTAACAAGTAGTGTAATAATAACTTGAAATGTATCGTATAGGAAAGTTAGCGGTTATTTCTACAGTTTTTGCTTTTGCGATTTTTGGTCTTACCAGTATAATGTTATTAACAGCTTTTGCAGAACCCAAAGTTGATCTGTCTCCAACCTGCGGTCCTGCTGATCCAGGATTTAACATTGTTATAAATGCAAATGGATTTAAGGCAAACAGTACTGTTGGCTGGAAGTTTGTGGGATCTGATAGCAAGATCCCATTATACGGTTATTTTGATACAAACAGTACAGGGGGATTTAATGATGTCACTTATGCAGATGATCTTAAACCAGATCATTATAAAATGTATTTTGCTGACGATTCCGATGGTGACGGAACATTCGATATTGGTGCTAAGAAAGTATATGCGAACGTAACGGTAAATGCCAACGAAACAGTAAATGCCAACGAAACAGTAAATGCCAACGAAACAGTAAATGCCAACGAAACAGTAAATGCCAACGAAACAGTAAATGCCAACGAAACAGTAAATGCCAACGAAACAGTAAATGCCAACGAAATAATACCATGCGAAAAGTAGCTTGAAATAGAACCATCTAATTTGTGCGTGATAATTGAGTAAAATAGGAATTAGTATAAAGATATCTTCATTGGCGATATTCTATAATGGAAAGATATGTCATTTTGATTTGAAATATGTCATAACAAATCTAGTATTTGATCGCCAACTCGGTGACACGACAAGCCAATTCTCCTGACGAACTAGACAAAAATACAATTGCAGAAGGATATTCTGGAAGTACGCCGACCCAAAAGTTCGGCCAGATGGATATAACTATGTTCTTGGATATGGTAAAGGTACAAATTTGAAAAATAAGATCTCAATTGAGTGAATATTTTTGAAACTTAATTGCGGCAAATGATTACACAAACTACCTCCCACCGATGGATCTCTATAAGTCATTTCAACTAATGACTCGGTCAAGGTCACTTGTCTTATTCTGTTGTTTTGATCTGCGCTAGAGGAACATTATCCGGGTTCTTATAATGAACCATTTGCGATTGGCCGGACTTTGAATATATTCCAAAAATCTGACTGGCTTTTGCTACTGTAGACTCCTTTAGTGTTACCATTAATATTTGACTTCCACTTGATCTTTCAACCATGATTTTTGATAGTCTTTCGGTGTTTTGAGCATCAAGGTGCGCATCGACCTCATCCATAAGGTAAAACGGTGAGGGTTTCAGAGACTGAAGTGCTAACAAAAATACAGTTGCAGCCATTGTCTTTTCTCCACCCGATAATGCAGTTGATTCTCTTGGTGGTTTTCCTTGAAATTGGACAAGGTATGATAGTCCGCCTGAAAAAATATCTTCATTTTCAATTTGAAGATATGCAGAATCTCCTGCTATTTCGGAAAAAGTTTTTCTAATATCATCGTCTACTTTTTTAAAGGCATCCATAAACACGTCTCTTTTTTCTATATCAATTTCATTGATAAACAAAACGATGGAATTCCTCTCATTTTCCAGATAATTCTTTCTGGTAGACATGTCTCTGTAACCGTCTGTTACTTGGACATATGTTTCATGAGCGCGTAGGTTTAATCTTGTCTTTAGTTCATCATTCTCTTTAGTTAATTCTGATATCAGCATATCCACATTGGAAATTTCACCTTCAAAAAGTTCCTTGAATCCTAACCACATCAAATCATTCGTTGCTTGAGATTCTTGTGCTGTAAAATTAGAAATGTCCTTCTTGATTGCAATTGATTCTTTTTCTATTCCATTTATTTCTCTATACTTCTGTCTTTCCTTCTCATCTAGTGTCTTGATTTGTTTTTCGTAAGTCTGTAATATTGAATAAGAATCACCAGATACATCAATTATTTTTTGTTCTTCTTCACGCAGACAAATCAATTCCTTTTCAAGCTGTTCTAGTTTCTGGCCAGCAATTTGTTTTTGGCCCCTTCTTTCTATCTGTTCTGCTTCAAGGCTTTCTTTTTCAGAGAGTATTTCATTCTTCCTTTCGCCCGCAGCATTTATTCCATTTTCAAGCGACGTAGTAGATGTAATAATTTCTCTAAGTTCAATCTCGCAGTTTTCAATTTTTCTTAGAATTTCGTTTTTCTTGTACGTTAATTCTGACAGATCCTTATCAACTTTGTCATCGACTATATATTGAATATTTTTTGAATTATTTACTAAAGAGGAGGAAACGATGTTATCTCTTTTCTTATTTTTGGTTAATTCCGTATCAATGTCGGTAATTTCTCCAGATAGGGTTCTGTTCATAGCTTCAAGTTTATCAATTTCGTTTTTTAAACTTGCAGTTGCTTCGTTCAAATGATTAACACTTATCCTGTTTTCAGTGACAAGAGTTTCTAATCTTCTGATACGTAATTCTTTGTTAGAAATATCCTGGTTAATCTTTTCTAATTCCGCCTTCTTGCTCGCCAAATAGGTTGACAAAATGTCAGAGTTTTTTAGCAACGAACCAATTGACTCATTTAATATTATTTCATGGGTAAGATCAGATATTTTAGAACCAAACTCCAATGAGAGAGAGCTTGCATATGGCTCAAATAGCTCACCTGCAATAGTAACGCATTTATACCCTTGTTTAGATAAATCATAAGCTGTCTTAGAATTTCTTACAACTAATACGTTTCCAAAAATAAAATCAACCAGGTTTGGAACACTTGATTGTACCAAATCTGCAAGCTTTCCTATAAAATCATAATTTTTTAATACAACGTGTTCTTTATTCAGAGAACTCAACAGTTCCGATGAAATTATTTTGAAGCAGGGGAGATTCTTTTCCTTGACATATGACCCGAGACGTATCATTTCCTTAACAGTTGGAACAATACAACATTTCATCCAATCCTTTGCAGCTGCAAAAACTGCTTTTTTGTACACGTCATCATATTTTATTAGATCCCTTACCATCCCCAGAATCTTGAAATCTTGTGAATCCTTTATTAGATCAGCAATTGCAAAATCCTCATTTGATAACTGAACTGCAACAGAATATTTTTCTTCATATGGCATTGCAAATTTTTGCACCTTGTTAACTGTATTTTTATACAGATCAATTTCATTACTATATATTTCACTCTTATTTCTTAGATCATTGACAAGTTTTTTTTCTGTATCTAATTCGGAGTAACACGTGTGCATAGCTGAATCCTTTAGATTTGCTTCTTTGTCATTCAGAGATCTCTTCATAATTTCAATTGCTGGATTATTTTCGTTTATCTTATTGATGTAAAATTTTTTCTGTTCCTCAAGTCTTGCAATAAGAATATTAAGACGACTACTAATTTCCACTAGCCTTGATTTCTTTTGGAAAAGTCTATCCTTTAATTTCCTATTTCTGTCTACATGGCCAGATATCTCGTCAATCCGTATATTGAGGGTTTCTAAATCATTTTTCAATTGAGCAAGATGGGATCGTTTTGTCTCGGTGATAGATTTTTTGTCGATTAGCACTTTTGAAGAATTTTCAAGTTCTATTTCAATTTTTTTCCCTTCGGATTCGATGAATGTAAGTCGTTCTTCAAGAGATGTCATTCGTAATTGTGCCTCCTTAGTTACTGCCTTTTCCCTCTCAATTTGGTAAATGATGTTGGTCAATTTTGTATCTATTTGTGCTTTCGACTTGTTTGATGCATCCACTTGACTCATGAAACTTGATTTTTCTTGCTCAATTTCTTCAATTTCCTTTCTTAACTCGTCACGAGTTTTAGAAAGGGTATTAAGGTTACTCTCATTTGTACCCAACAGTTTTCCGCGGTTATCTATTTCGCCCTTTAGATATCTAATTTTATTTGAGTATTTAATTGCCTTAAATTTCTTTAATTGAGATTCAATGAATGTATATCTTAATTGGTCATTACTTTCGGCTTCAAGTTCGTTTATTCGTTTCTTAATTTCATCCATTCTGGCTAGTGCTACTTCTAGTCGCCTGTCAGATTCGTCAAGTTGCTTTATTGATTCGCTCTTCTTATCATCAAAGTATGATAGTCCGACAATGTCCTCGATAATCTTCCTTCTCTCTTCAGAATTTAATTCAGAAATTCTTGTTATCATGCCTTGTTGTACAATGTTGAGTTTGCTTGGAACTGCGACTATGATTTCTAATAACTCTAGCATGGTGTTCTTTGATACCTTTTTACCGTTGAGATAGTATTGACTCTCTCCAGTTTGACCTTCCATTTCTCTGCTCATCGAAACAGTATCGATGTCGATTGGAATTCCCCTATCGGAATTATCAAAAGAAAGATTCACTCGCACTAGCCTGTGCGAAGAATTTTCACTGTCATGGAATAGTGATTGAAATTTGTCAACACGTAATAATTTTGGACTATTCTCTCCTAATGCAAACATAATTGCATCCAGTATGTTGCTTTTGCCCGAGCCATTAGGTCCAGTTACAGCAACAAGACCATTGTTTAAATGTAATACAGTATTCTTAAAACCAAATGACTTGAATCCGTAGATTTCAAGTTTCTTTATATATACCAAATATCTTAATATTAGATTCTCATGGTTGTAAATATATTCTATATGACAAAATAATTAAATCTAAATTGATATTTTTATAGACAATACAAGAGAAAATTGAGATTCAATACTTTTTGTGGGCTCCTAACGCTCTCTTTTCCCTTCAATAAATTCCATGAAGGAGTTCTTTGCTTCTAAATAAGGCATCTGAACCGGTGGGTGTTTAAAACAGTATGCCGACACACTATCAAGCTGGCCTGTGATTCCCCTGTCTAATGCTACTTTAGTCCCTCTTACTGCGTCAATCATGACGCCGGCACTATTATATGCATCAACCACCTTCAATTTAACATCCACTTCTACTGGAACTCTACCAAAGTATCTACCACGCAAGGAGATATAGCACACCTTATCATTGGCAAGGAATCCAACAAAATCAGATGGTCCAATTCGCATTGGCACTTCATAGGGAGCCATGGCGGCTACCGCGCTTGTTTTACTAATTCTCTTATCTTCAAGGCGTTCTTCATCAAGCATGTTGTAGAAATCCATATCTCCTCCAACATTGAGCTGATATGTTTCATCCACCTTGACTCCTCTATCCACAAACAGTTTAACAAGAGTCTTGTGCAGTACAGTAGCTCCTAATTGACTCATTACATCGTCGCCAGCACAAAGGAGATTTTTATCTGCGAATGCTTGTTGCCATTTTGGGGTAGATGCAATAAAGACTGGTATTGCATTGATAAAGGATACACCTGAATCAAGGCATTGTTCTACGTAATATTGAGTTGCTTCTCTGCTTCCAACAGGAAGATAGTTTATAAGAATTTCAGCGCCACTGTCTTTTAGTTCTTTTGATACATCTGCTGCAGGACTATCAGATATCTTTACTCTTTCATTAAGGCGTTTACCTATTCCATCAAGTACTTTTCCTTTCTGAACTTTAATACCTGTTAAAGGTACATTTGAGATCTTTATTGTGTTATTTGGGCTGGCAAATATAGCATCTGCGAGGTCATGCCCCACCTTCGATTCTACAACATCAAACGCTGCGACAAATTCAATATCACTTGGTCTTATGTTGCCAAGGGTATATGCAATTAGACCTTCAGGTATGTCCTGATTGTTACCTTTCTTCTCGTTATTATTGCTGTAACTATTACCATAAAATGAGATACCTTGCAATAGTGCAGAAGCACAGTTTCCGACGCCTGCTATTGCAACCTTTACTTTTTTATGCATCATAATTGAGTGATTTACCCTATTGGTTTAATCAATATATGTGTATTCAACCGTTTATACGGGCCAATAGAATATTCTCTTAGCCCAACAAAATTTAATGTCGAGTGATAAGTTTAGTCCTTTTTAATTCTACGACTCAATTCATCTTAAAAGCAATTAAATGATTAAAAAATCTAAATTTGCTCGTTAGTAGTGGACTGAGTGGGACCAATCTGATTTTTTCATATGATTCATATCAAATTCTATCAATTATAGAACTAGGAATTGATATTTTTCTACCGACAATATTAACAATTTCACTCCATACTACGTCCTTAACTCCTTCCATTGCCTTTATTTTTTCAAGGAGATCAAGGATTGAACCATTATCTTTAACAATTGCTTCTACCCTCAAATCAATTGTGTGTTCTCCTATGCTCTTGGCAACATATGTTACTTCATCCGAAGTGAGCAATTTATTGGCAACAGCATTTACCATTCCATTTCTTATGGATATAAAAAAGTCAACACGTTTCCAGCCAAACTTCTCTATATCTAATATATAATGCATCTTTAAAAATTTGCTTTCTAACCGTTTACGTCTTCTTCTAACAGTAGTAATTGGTATTCCTAATTTTGCTTTGCCGAT
>Ga0193721_1000115_pt1 | contig 24614 bp, 28 predicted proteins | sample U2s2metaG_FD_145078 | JGI IMG/M metagenome (GOLD analysis project Ga0193721, IMG submission 145078) | Soil microbial communities from a riparian zone of the East river system, Colorado, United States - U2s2 | ecosystem: Environmental > Terrestrial > Soil > Riparian zone | place: USA: East River...
TGGAAAAATTGTAGAACATTGGGATGTGATACAACAAATACCACCGAGTTCTGCAAATAACAATACAATGTTTTATCGAAATTAGAAACCCATCTCACCGAAAATAGACTATTGATTACTTCACTTTCATTAGTCTCCCAAATACCAAAACTATTACCTTTATGTCAAGGCAATATATAGAGTAGAGAAGGAGAACAATAACATAATCCAATAGCTCTCAATAGCTCAGTGACTACAGCCACTTTCTAACAGTAGCCTTATCATCATCAAATACTATGTAATCTTACTGGCGTAGTCGCAGTACCAAATGAATCCACCATCTTCTGTATAGTCGGCGCCAGAATAGGATATTCTGAGGTATCTGCATTATATAAAATCATAAAGGCTGTCGTCCCTTTTATTGCCCATACTTCCATTGTCTTAATTGCTAGCCTTCCATTGCTATGCGTATATTCTATCTTGTATATCGGACTACCTGTAGATGTTGTACCCTGACTAGTGTCTGTTAGAACAAAATCAGTATATTGTGACTTGTATAAGTTAATTCTTGCTGCGGCAAAATCATTTAGTGAAACACTATGAGAAGATAATCTGCTGACTCCCACAACAAGGTTTTCTAATAATCCTGAATCATTTTTAGAAGGGGGAAAGAAACTAACAATAAAATTTCTACCAAGATCTACCCTTTGCCAATACGAAGGGTATTGAATCTTTATACCATAAGCAGGATTTTCATATGTTAGGAAGGTAGTTCTTGGCATTACTGTAGTTGACATAGGTGTAGAGGGATGCTTGTCCTTTGTGTCTAAGGTGTAATAGCTAATACCTATTATTGTTGATAGAGAAAATATTACAATAGCAAGAGTACATAAAATCAGCATTCTCATACAATAATATCTGTATTTATCGTGACAATAATTTTAGATCTCTTACACAACATTGATTTTCTAGCTTTCAAGCTACAAAGCTATGACCTGATTAGGTCAAACAGACAAGACAGACAGAGGTATTTCCAGTTAGTAAAATCTCTTGTGTATTTAGGTGTAACATTTACCAAATACATGTATTGTATTTATTACAATCTTCACATAGTCCTGATACAGGGCTTTTACGGTCAAAATCTATAGATTACCTATAACTTGCTAAGGACAGTGCAATAGACTAAACTAGAGATTCTAGATTAATTCTAAATTCCTTGCATTGATATTTGCTAAATGGGTTGTTGAATGGGTTGTCGTGGTTTGTAGTTGTATTTGGGCTGCTAACTCTGAAAAATAACAGTCTTGTTGACCAACCCGTATAGTACGTAAAGCTGAAGTAACATTTAGGATCGCGTACTGTAACTCAAGGCGACCTTGCCTGATTTCAACGGTTTGGCCTGTATAAGTTTCAAGGTGTGCCGCGCTTGTACATCTTTGAACAACGCCTTTCCCCCACCCAAAATAAGGGGATTGACTATTAGACGCAATTCATCGATCAAACCCAGATTCATCAGACTGGATACCAGAGTTGCGCCGCCGAAGACCAGCATATCCTTACCCGGTTGTTGCTTCATTCCTCGGATTTCTTCTACGTCCCGAACAATCCGTGTCGTCTTCCATGCCACTTTATCCAGGGTCTTGGAAAGGACGATGTGGGGTATCTTATCGGCGCGTCGTGCATAGGTGATTTCATTTTTCGTTCCCCCTTTTGGGTTGGCCAGGAGGGTAAGCCAGTATTGTTCGTATTCGGGATACATCCCCCGCCCCAGGATAAATGTGTCTACTGTGCTGAGTGTTTCATCCATCTCCCTCCACGTTTCTTCATCATCGGCCATCGCCCAATCGAGTTCTCTATTGGGTCCTTCGATGAAACCGTCCACCGACGTTTGCAGAGCTGCGATTACTTTTCTCATAGTTAAATTTCCTCATAGGCTTGGCTTAAAGCATGTATGTCGAGCTTACGTATTTGAAGCGTGAGTTGCTCGTTACTGTTTAGCTGGAAAATTAAAAGCAGAGCCACGTATTTCCTCATTATTTCAGCAAAATGTTTAGGGAGCTGCTCCATCGCGTCATGGTTCTTTTTTGGTGCTCTGTAGACGAAGTGGGCTACTTCACTGCCAATCCCTTGCTCTGTTTCTGTCAAGTTGGATTTACTCATGACGAATAATATACAGAATATACCTAATAAGTATGCAAGGGATCAAAAGTATAGTTGTTGTAAAATTGAAGGTCAAGAAGCGGAGGAATCGATGATGAAGATTATAGTGTGTAATGTAGACTTCCAAAATCGTTAAACATACCTTTTTTGATAGTCCTACGAATTCATAAAAGTACCAATTACGCAGAATCAAATATGTACACTTTCTGTCCAGTTTTACAAAAAAATCTATGCTAAAAAAAGTATAACCATTGGTAAGAGAATATAGACATTTGTCACTTTCTTTCTTATTATCCAATAGTGTGTTCCGTACTCAACCGCCAGTTTAGTTATAATAAAGGCAGAAATATAAGTCCCAAATGTTTCTAAATAGCTCCTGATATAGGATAAAGAATCATGCAGCGTATATCGCACCTCATAACATCAACCGTATGAAGAGCTTATTTTACAAGTTTATAACAGCGTTGAGGACTCATCCATCAAATAGACACCTATTCTGTTTATCTTTCTTTGACAATATAGAAATCAACTATACAAAGCAAATTATAGTCAAATGTATATATGATAAGGAGGAAAGGCAGTCTGGTAGTTAAAAATCACGCAGATATTTGTCGTCTGTGGATGTCATGAGTAAAACCATAGTATTGTATAACTAAAGCAGATAATTTTCATTAACTATTGTTTTTTGTCGTCGAAATTCCTATTTCAACATAATATCGAGTCTCTAATTTTGATAGTAACTATTATAATATAAATCAAAAAGAAGACAGACAATGGCAAAGATTGCTCTAATAGTTGGTTCTGTCAGGCGAGATCGTCAAGGTATCAAGGTCGCGCGCTGGATGGAAAAGAAGTTGAGAGGTCGGAATCATCTTGTATTATTTATTGATCCGCTTGAACTAAAGCTACCGTTACTTGATAGGATGTATAAAGAGATGACAGATCCTTCTAAAGAGTTGACAGACCTTAGATACAAAATTAACGATGCAGAAGGGTACATGGCGGTCACTCCTGAATATAATCGCAGTACATCGAGTGCGATGAAAAACACGTTAGATTATTTTCTAGAAGAGTATTATTTCAAACCTTCTGCGATCGTTTCTTATTCTCCTGGAATGTTTGGTGGAATAAATGCCGCACAACAACTTAGATTGATATTCGCAGAACTTGGAGCGCCGTCCATATCTTCATCTTTTGCAATATCAAGAGTACAGAACGTTTTCGCTGAAGATGGAAAACTATTAGATGAAGAGTATGACAAAATAGCCATAAGATTCCTGCAAGAATTCGAGTGGTATATTGAGGCCTTCAAAAATCAAAGAGCAAAAGGTACTCCATATTAGACTGAAATTTTTGTTTGATTTATTCCTGACCACAATATTTGGATTGTAAGGATGTGGCACTTTCGCATCAATTCTTTACACGAATATACTGGCGAAAAATTTGAAATGATATATGAATGGGGAAAACGTGATGATTTGCATTTATAGTAAAGACATGAAAGATGGAAATAAAACTAGAATTAGAATGGAGCATCAAGAGTGTCCTAACAAGACTCTTGAAAAAGCAATGAAAGAAAATCGGATACTCAAGGAGTGCAGAGTCCTATGCCTGCCGATGTATAAGGGAATCTAGTCTTATGACTGAGAGTAGCACCAACCGATTTCGTGTGATTAAAAACTTTATTATCATCTCATTAATAAGTTAAATTGAATTTAATGATGAGCGATTCAGGCATACCCTCAGAGATAGATGAACATTTGATGGGAACTAATGGAAAGCCAGATCTGAGAACAATATGTGGTTATTGTACACAAGGAAGACATAGTGAATGTCGCGAAGATACTTGCAATTGTGCCGAAAATAATCATGAAGTTATAACTAGTACATCAGTCGATTTGTAGAACAGCACTGCCTTGTAGGGAGACACTTGTGGGTTAGTGGAAGACATACAGGCTATTGTATTGCACAGTTGATTCCTTGATAGGGATGTGGATTTGTGTCAAGATAGACAAGCAATGTGCAAAGTCATCCAGAAAGAAAGAACGAGTACTTGATTAATATAACAAGTGACTTTCAGCTTTAAGCTACTAATTTCTTAAACTTTGGAATGCAAAATAGAGGAATATTGATGAGCAGCTAATGAAAGCCATTCAGAAGGAATATTAACAGATCGATGATTTATTGTTTCCATTAACACCAAGAAGAAGTACGATATCCACCTTTAGCAGCAATAATTTTTCATTGTCCATCAGAGAATATTAATAAGTTGGCGCGTTCTGTTATGAATGTTAAGGTATTAAAAAGGATGAGATGTTTTAATTGCTATTCTGAATTTCTTCCAACGATTTCTAAACCTATCTGCAAGAAATGCGGTTTCTGCCATTATTGCAGAGACTTCTCCTGTTTTCATCATGATCTAGCTCTTAAGGAACTTTAGCTATTCAAAAGATAAATTCTATAAATCATTGCAATGGATATTGAAAAGAATTGAAGATATTATGGGTGTGACCATCGAACCGTATTATAGACTGGGAATTGGGTATTGTATTTAGCTACTGGCAATTAGCTGATTGCCATGTCTATACAATGTCTAATCGTTCAAAATGAAGTTAGCAAAATGGAGCAATTAATTTTTATAGCTTGTTACCGCATTCACAGAATTTTGTGTTGTAGTCATTGTCGAATTTACATTTTGGACATCATTTTTTTAGGATTCTAAATAAGAAATAGGTTAAATTGCTTGACAAATTGTTTTGCGGCTTCTTTTGCTTATTGATTTACATACTCTAAACAAGATCAGATCCTAAAAATGAAAGAATATTTTTAGTAATTACTCCTGCCACAGCTGCTAAAAAGAAGCATCATATTCAAAATGTTCATGGAGAAAACAGCAATCTAGTTTCATTAGAATATTCGCTATAGAAAAAATATTGAAGTTGATATTGATGACAATGAAATGGCATTTCTTCCCGATGACGTTAAGGCTGGAACGTCAGCTTTAAGTCATGGGGATTTATCTGATTTCTTGAATATAGCTAAAAATGTGAGCTTTGGATTTTTTACAATAAAGATAAAGTAATCTAACAAGATTTGCTGATGTGGTTGAGCATACGAAAGAGGTTCATTCTCTTTAATCTATTTTCTTTGTCGAATAATTGCTTCATTAAAAAAGGGATTAAGTGTAAGACTTGTAGATGATTTGTATTGATGAAATGCGGTGCAAAACTATTATTAGAGATGAGGGAGTTTATTCAAATGGCAACTCCAGTTAAGTTATTTAAAAATAAGCATAAGCCTTATCGTATTCTTGCTGTTGACGACGACAAGCATGTTCTCTGGGTCAAAATGATTGATGACAACCCGGGAAGTATTATAGAGAAGGATACCAAATTAGGATTTAATAATATGATAGCAAATGAAGAGTGGGATCTAAATTCTAACACCGGTTTTACTTTCTCCACTGGAAAATTTGAAAAAATAGAGTGAGAAGAGTATCATTAGGTTTATCTTGCATATCTTTATCATAATATGTCATATTCACTCATATTCATTCATATTCATCGCGTAATCGTTGTTTGGTACGAGGTTACCTTGTAAATTTAAAATCTGTGAAAGATTAGAACATGCTACCTCCAGAGGAAGTTACACAGGCAATACTATATACAGTTACGTCATACAATATTGAATTAATAGCTGTTATAGGAAATGATATTATCATGATGATGGAAATAAAGAAAAGCTTGTCTAATTAAGACTTTCGCAGAATTATGATGCAAAGCAGTATAGGATAGTACTTACCGTAGGAATATTGAAATTTTGTATTAATGGGTAAAAACGGTTAAACTATCAACCTAACTATATATTTACAAATTCGATAAAATGAGCGTGTAGAAGAAGATTTAACCTTGTATTAGTTCTACAATCAAGCCCCTGTTCCAGCCATATTTTGTACTCATCAGCTTCGAAACTTGAATGGCTAATTCAGACTCCTTGTCTTGATCAAATATTTGTGCTTTGCCTTCTAACGTCTTATCGTTTACAGTAAACAAAACTCTTGGATCATGTATAATATTCTGTATCCAATGCGCATGTGTCCGACGTTCTGACAATACATAATATTTTCCATCATACCCTACAAACCAAATCTCTATTGTATGCTGTTTGCCTGTCTTCCATCCTTTAGTAGTTAAATAGAGAAAGTCTTGTCGTTCTTGATCCAACGATATGATGTAGATATTGGTCGTTCATATTCTTACCTTAAAGTTTATAGTCATCAATATTGTACAATTATCTAATTTACAATGAGTTGATTTGAAAAAAGGAAAAGGAATTGTATAAGTAATTTTGGTAGGCTATTAACAATGGTCTATACCCATTGAAATTTACAGAAGCGGTGATATAATCAATATTTCTAGATCTGTTCATAAAGTAGTAAAAATAAGGATAAAGAAAAATTTCTGGCACAGCAAGAAATGATTTCTATAAAGCTTCCTTGGCAGTATGACTAGAAATGACTTACTATTATCACTTGTCATCACTATTCTTTTTTAAAAATGAAAAAAGCCCGTCACTTCACTTTGCTTAATCCTCAGTGGGACAGAAGTGCAGCGATAATAAAACTCATTCCAGCTGTCAGTGCTGCGGCAAGTCCAGTCATCATGACCCTGGGATTCGATACTAAACCATATATACGATAGGGTTTAGATAACAATAATCTATTAAACATAGTTATTCTATCACCATCTGAAGTATATATGCAAATTCCCAAATCATGCCCAAATGTTTTCCTGATTATGTCTTTGAATCCAGAGCCTGCTATTGATATTCCTCACGAACAACCTGTGGAGAAGAGGCTTTGAATATAGCAAATATATAATCGCCTTCCTTTATCCCGAGGTCAGCTCTAGCTTCCTCTGTGATCCTTGATGTCATGTGAAATTTATTCATAACCAGATGTATATCTGCTACACCTGTATTGTAGTTGGTAATCTTTGTTACTTTGACCTCTACAACATTGCGTGCACTAGTTTTTATGAGTTCCTTTGAAAGAATGATATCCTCCGGTCTAACCAATATTCCAACTTTAGAGCCAATACTATAATTTCCCAATGTCTCGAGTAAATGCGAATCAGTCTTGAAAGTAGTAACTCCGTCTTTTGACTGTACAACAGTTCCTTCCAAGTAGTTGCCTTCACTAAAGATGTTCGATAAGAATGGCGAATGATTTGAATGTAATAATACAGCTTCAAGTCTACCTGCGTTCACTATGACGCCGTTCTGCAACATAGAGACAGCGTCAGCAAGTGCATAAACATCATCTTCAAAATGAGTTACATAAATGGCTGGTATATCATGCTTTCTGAGAATTCGTCGCAACTCCAACCTTAACTTTCTTTTTGTAGAAGTATCAAGATGAGCTAGAGGCTCATCCATCAGCATAATTTTAGGTTCTGTTACAAGCATTCTGGCCAATGAAATTTTTTGCATTTCACCTCCGCTTAATCCTTGAATATGTCTATTAGTTAGGTGCGAGATCCCGAGATCCTCAAGGAGTCTTTTAACCTGATGATTCCTATCTTTCTCATTCTTTTTTTTAAGGCCGAAGATAATGTTCTCATATACATTCAGATGAGGAAATAGACTGGGGTTTTGGAATGTATAGCCAATATTTCTGGATTCTACCGGTAGATCGGCTATATCTAATCCATCCATTAGAATGATACCACTGTCTTGTTTTAGCAGTCCTGCAATGAGATTTAGAACTGTGGTTTTACCGCTTCCTGTAGGTCCAATCATTACTAAAATCTCGTTGTCATCTACTTTCATATTCAAAGGTCCTAATGTAAAACCAAGAAATGTTTTAGTCAGATTAACAAGTTCTAGTACCAATTTAGCCGCTTCCCCACCCAAGTTTCACTATATCCAGTCCTTTCTGCCTAGTGATATAGAACGCAATTAAAGCTATTATTGCTAAAAGGATCACTAACATAATACCTGGAATAGCCTGCCTAATTCCACCAATCGCATTGTCTTCAAAGATCTGAATTGAGATGGTATGCGGATTGTATGCCATCATCATAGTTGCTCCGAGCTCTCCCACGGCCCTAACCCATGACATTATAAAACCTATAATTATTCCAGTCTTAGCCAACGGAAGTGAAATCTTTAAGAAGGTTTCTGCTCTATTCTTACCCAAAACTCTTGCAATCTTCTCATAGGACTCATCAACTGATTCAAACGCTGCCTGACTTGCAAGAATCATGAACGGGGAAGCAACATAAGTTTGTGCTACTATAACTCCAAGTGGAGATTGTGTGAATTCGACTCCACGAACTACTTGGACCAAAGGCGAGTAGGGGCCAAATACGCCTAAGAGAAGAGCACCACTTGCAAGTGGAGGCAAAACTAACGGAATAATAACAATAAGCCTCAAGAGAAACTTACCTGGGAAATTATTGTGTCTGGCTAACAAATAGGCAAGGGGTATCCCAAAGAGAGCTACGAGTAATGTAGAAATTGTTGCTGATATTAAGCTTAGAATGAAGGCATCGCCAACTGCAGGTCTCGCTAGAGAATCTAACAGCTTTGAAGGCTCTACAAAAGTCACGATTGTAACAAGTGGATATGCAATGTATGCTACAGATACTCCAGACAAAATCAGTATGATGATATTAAATCCTTGAAGCTTCATGCCTATTTCACCCCAAATACTATTACTAGTATCGTGCTTGTTAGATGTTTGTTATTATTATCTTACCATTTTTCACTATGATTTCTGTTTTATCGGTTCTAGAATATTCCTTATAGAAGCGGGCACCTTCTCTATGTCTCCTTCGATGAGCGGTTTGAGGTAGTTTAATCCTTGGGTTTTTAAGATACGTTCTCCATTGCTAGAGAGCAAGAACTTTAGGAAAGACACAGCTCCATTTAGATTCTTGACTGATTCTGGTATTGTGATTGAGAAATAAACTGGTTCGCCAAAGACTGCCTGGCCATTACCCAAAGTATATGAAGCCCTCTTGTAAAAATCAGAGAACGTTGGATGGGCGAGGTTAATCTCAGCAGGGAGCGAAATATATGGGAGTCCTCTTGATATAGCCTCATGTTTGTAAGCAGCTACTGCATCTAATTGACCTGATTCTAACGTAGTCTTGAGAGTTTCTTCTGGAAAGAGCTGTTTGGGATTTCTATCGTCTCCTAAAATTCTTTGCTTAATGGTTGAGTCGTTGTAGTATATATTAGACAGCTTAGCAGTTAAAATCATATAGTATCCTTTTGGGTCCAACTCAGGATCGGTTCTTCCAAACTTTAGCCCTTGCTTTGACAGAACTTTATGCCATGGTATTTCTCCAAGCCTTGCTTTCTCTAGGTCAGTGTAATAATGGCTAGTCGGTGAATAAGCAATAACAATTTCCGCAGAGGCAAACTTCACTAACCAGCTGGCAAGGGGCGGTTTACTACCACCAACATCGGTTTTATTCATTAACTTCATAATTGGAATTGTGCCTGCACTGACAAAGACATCTGGTGTCCTTAATCCATCAAGGATCATATTCGCAACTTGTACCGACCCTCGACCTTCTCCCTCATATGTATATCCTGTTTCGTTATGAAATGATGGTCCCAAGGTATTCTCAAAGATTTTTAGAAGGGAAGCTGCATACATTACAAAGACTTTTCCTTGACTTGAAGAGCTCATCCTGTCTCTTGTTGCAGTTACTGACCAGCTACCTATGAATGTGGAGGATACAACAAGAACGATAGTTAATGTTATAACAATAAGAATGAATTTCTTATCTATTGAGACCGGCAAGTTATATTTTAGCCTTATCTTCTTTGAGTATGAAAATATATATATCAATCACTGAAGTTAGTAGTAGATTTAAATCAGCGGGAAAGGAGTAAAGCGAGCTGGTATCTACGGTATACATTCTGGTATAATTTGGATATAATGTGGATATGATCCGGAGAAAGTGATTTAATTACAAAATATGTCGTTTATTTATGGATAAAAAATTCTCTATTTATCCATTGCTATATCGCAAAGGTCGATCTTGCAGTTGCAGCTGACGTAACGGAGGTAATGATCAGAATAGGACCAAAGAGTAAAAAAAAGAACATTTCATTAAAATAGATTTTTTGGTTTGCAAAATAATAGTCTGACACTTACTAGTCAACATGATCTATATGGGTCAATTACAAGTGCTAGTTCTTTTAAGACTTAGGGAACTACAAGATGTAGGCTTTTTTTATTTCCTAACCTTAATCGAGTAAATATTCGTAATAGTACACTTCTTAGTTTCAACTGACATCATACCACCAGAGCAATCACCTGACAAAGTAGAGTTATAACCCAATGGTCCTGTTTCAGTAATACTATACATTCCCATATGTAATTTTACAGAAGTACCAGATGAATTACCTGGGAAAGAACTAGGAGAGGGATCATTACCGTGGACATTAATCATAAAATCAGATGGCTTCTTGTTACCTCCACCTTCATTAATCACTTTTTGCGTTACTATCAATGTTCCATGTATTTGATTGATTGAAGATGGTGAAGCCAATGACGTTTTATTTTCATCCGATATTCTAATAATATCATTTTGGTTTGGTCTTGCAACTCCTACCCCTATTTTTGTACTTAATGGGGATGATAAATTATCATTAGATTTTGCATATATAGATGCACTGGCAACGGTTATCAGTATCAATGCAAATATAGTCAAAATTACGTGCAATGCTAGATAGGTAGCAAGTTTCACAAATGACATCATTTTTACAGCATAATAAAGCTATTTTTCTCTTTCTAAGCAAGAAAAGACATTCTTACTTAAAGTACATAATTGCTTTAAAACACTCTTTATCTTATGCGCTTTGCGAGCACCAGGCCGCATTTGGAAAAAAGATTAAATCTTTCTCAGTAAGGAAGCTACGTGATCTGGTGATCTGATAAAGCCGCACTTCTACTACCATATTATCCCTAGGAGGTCTAGCTGCTGCCGACGTGTAAAAGATCCGTTCTCAGATGGAACGACAAGCTACCCATCATTGATAATATAATAAAGGCGTACGGCTTTAGTTCAATACTCTAGAAGAGAGACTGGTAGTAGAGGCCAGAAAACCTAGATCACTTATGATCTACTAGTGCCCGTATCCTGCTAACATCTTATGGATATGCAATATCCCAGGAAAGAGAGCGTCCAGAGATTCTGAAACTCCTCTGACGCTGCCTGGAAGGTTTACTATCACTGTAGTTCCCCTGATCCCTGCTACTGCTCTAGAGAGCATAGATAAGGGTGTTCTTCTCTGTCCGTAGGCTCTTAGAATTTCAGCGACTCCACTTATCTCCTTTTCTAGGACCTTCTTAGTTGCTTCAGGTGTTACGTCCCGCGGCCCAAGACCGGTCCCGCCGCTTGTCAGAACGATGTCGACCTTTGCTTCATCGCAAAATCTCCTGAGCTCAGACACTATACCATCTTCTTCGTCTGGTATAACCTTATACTCTACGACCTCGAGGCCGTTCTTGACTAATCTATCGATAACAACTTTCCCTGATTTGTCCTCCGATTCTGTTCTAGAATCAGTAGTAACCAACACTGCAGCTTTCAACCTCCTGTCAGATTTTTCAAAGAATGTCTTGAGTCCTCCACTTTTATTTAGTAGTCTAATTGATTCTATGGATAATGCTTCGTCTACAGGCTTTAGCATATCATAAATTGTCAAGGCAGCAATGCATGCGCCAGTAAGTGCTTCCATCTCAACTCCAGTCTTGGCTACATTTTTTACAGTTACAGTTACCTCTATGGATTGTTCATTTACTGACACATCGACATTAATGCTATCTATAGGTATAGGATGGCAGTATGGTAGCAGATCCCAGGCTCGTTTTGCAGCCATTGTTGCAGAGAGCTTAGCAGCATCAAAGATATTGCCCTTAGGTGATTTTCCATCTTTCACCAAAGTTAGTGTGGATGGTTCTGCTTTTACAATAGCTCGTGCAATTGCTGTGCGCAATGTCTCTGGCTTATTGCCCACATCAAACATACCTACCATGCCAATTACTCGCTCTTAGGAAAAACACCTTCTACCCAGTCGGTACCCGAAGCGGACACTTCTTTCTTCCAAATTGGTAGCCTAGATTTGATCTCATCAATACCGTACTTACATGCCTCAAAAGCCTCTGTTCTATGCTCTGCAGACGCAGCAACAGCAACGCTGACATCACCAACTTTCAGGCTGCCTGTTCTATGAATAGCCATGAACCTCTTCACCTTCCATCTTTTTATGACTTCATTTTGAATTTCAGCAAGCTTTTCTTCTGCCATTTCCTTGTACGCTTCATAGTAAATTTCAGAAACGCTTTCCTTGTCATTATGATCTCTGACAGTTCCTATGAAAAATGTTATTCCACCTACCGATCTGTCCATGGCTTGTAATAGTATTTTGCATAGATCAATTGGTTCCTTGGTGATGGAGATCATTTTAACCTCCACTGATCTGTGGTAAAATGGCTACTTCGTCTAGGTAGCTTATAGTAGTGGTATCGCTTGCTACTTTATGATTAACTGCAATTGCAAAAGGGCTTTTTGTTGAAAATGATGGATATAATTCTAAAATCATTTTTCTAAGATCATGGGCTGTTGTAATCTGATCCGTAATTCTTAATCTTATATTGTCTTTACCTACAAGCTCTCTAGATGAGGCAAACAATTTTACGTTTATGGTTGGATCCTGGTCTTTCTTACTCATACTCTATTATCCGCCTATTCTATGCATAATGTTCAATGCCGGCCTTAATTTATTAGTCCTTATAATACTTACTATACCTTCAGGTTTTTTCTTTGTGCATTGAAGAATATATTTTCTTATAGCATCATCATCAGATTTTCTATTTCGTAACAACTGCTTCAAGTCGTAGCCTGGATCCTCAAATAAGCAAGTGAGAAACCTGCCATCAGAAGTTAATCTTAATCTATCGCACTTGTTACAAAACGGTTCTGTCATAGAAGGAATAAATCCTAGAGTGCCTTCACTGTCTGCAAAGGAGTACAATGTTGCCGGCTCTGAATTGTTATTGTTCAGAGGCACAAGCTCTTTTACATTCTTGTTTATTCGCTGTATCATTTCTCTTTTACTGAAAACAAGATCTGGTGTCCATATACCCGTGCCATCTAATGGCATAAACTCGATGAACCGGACAGTATATCCTGTATCTCTTGCAAACCTTGCAAAATCTACTACTTCATCATCATTCCATCCTCTTATAACAACTGCATTTATCTTTACCTTGAGTCCTACATTATCAGCTGCCTTTATGGAGGTCAAAACTCTATCGAGTCCATCCACTCCAGCAATAGCTTTAAACCTGTCAGCCCTGAATGTATCCAGACTGATGTTCACGCCATCTAGTCCTGCTTGCTTCAGCTCTTTGACCTTGTCGCTAAGTAATAGTCCATTTGTAGTCATATCTATTGACTTTATTCCACGGATGTTTGACAATGCACCAATCAGAGTTTCTATTTTGTAGCGGACAGTAGGCTCACCCCCTGTTATTCTCAGCTTTTCGATACCCAGACTAACAAATACTGCAGTAAGCCGAATAATCTCTTCATAACTTAAAATATTGTGCTGTTCAAACCATTCATTGTTGTTATCTGGCATACAATATATACACCTCATATTACATCTATCAGTAACAGAAAGCCTTAATTTTCTTCCAGTTCTGCCATAGCCATCAATCAGCTCATTTTGCAATCTTGTCACCTGCCTCGCTACCTATATCACTAAGATATCTCAGCAATATTCCGCAATAATATCACTTCCACTTCCGCTCCCTTAACCAATTCGGTACCGTTATCTACTATAACTATGCCATTTGATTTTGTCAAGGTCGAAAGCAGGCTCGCATCAGCAGTGCTCACAGGCTCAGCGAAATACGAGCCATTTTCTCTCACCACATTTACCCTAACAAAGGTGCGAAACTTTTCATGCACATTTGTGTTGGCTGCCATTTTAGCGATCACCTTGGCTGTGGGAGGTCCTCCAGTTTTTAGCATCTTAAATAGCAAAGGCCGTCCAAAGGTATAAAATGCAACAAATGAAGATACAGGATACCCTGGGACTAAAATTAGTGGTTTATCCTTAACCATTCCTAGTCCTGTTGGAGACCCGGGCCTCATTGCTATTCCGTGAACAAGCAGTCCTGGTTTTCCCAAACTCTCTATCAGATCAGGGACATAGTCCTTCTCCCCTACTGATGCACCACCAGACACAACCACTATATCTAATCTCAACGCTTCTTTTAATTTAGAGAATATCAGATCTTTATCATCCTCACATATTCCCAGGTCAACTGCCTCTCCTCCAAATTCTCTTATCATACTCGATATCATGTATCTATTGCTTTCAAATATGCAGGCATTACAGAGCTTGGATCCGGGTTCAATAAGTTCACTACCGGTTGCAAGTACTGCAACCTGCGGTTTTCTGAGAACTGGAACTTTATTTGTACCTACTGAAGCCATGAGACCCAGGTCTTGAGAAGTAAGCCATGTTCCTTTCTTTAGCAGAATCTGTCCTTGCTTTACGTCCTTGCCGTTTGGTGCTAGGTTTTTACCGCGTCCTACTTCCTCGAAAATCTTAACTGTATTGTTCCCCAGTCGCTCTGTGTGCTCCACCATTACTACTGCATCAGCACCATTTGGAATTCTTGCACCAGTTGCAATTGCTGCTGCCTTTTTAGGCATAATTGTGTACTGTTCATTTTGGCCAGCAGATATCATGCCTACAACATCAAGCAAGATGGGATGTTTCATTGATGCTCCCTTAGTATCCTTTGCTTTGAGTGCATAACCATCCATTTCAGCTCTGACAAATGGAGGAACGTCTATGTAACTGAATAGGTCATTTGACAGGACCCTGTTGCATGCATCAAGTAGAGACACATGCTCTGATGTTTGATACGTTTTTGACTGTTCAATATACGAAAGAAATTTTTTAAGAGCAGTATGTACTGATGTATGACTTGTAGGACCGTGATGTTTTGCTTTATGCTGAATACAACTCACAGGTGTTATCGCATGTATATACTAGCCAATAAAAGCTTTGCCTGTAATGCCCTTTACGCTCGCTTGCTGAAGTTTTAATAATATAATTATCATCTGAAAGTATGCAGTAGACACTCTCAATAAGTATTTTCAACGAAGCTAGTCTATCATAAATTATTACCAAGCAAACCAAAGCAAGTTCAATAAATGCCTTCTTTCTTCAACGAACATAATTGCCTCGTCAAGGTTTATGGGCCATGTGAGAGCTCAATTTTGTGTTGAAGTTTAGCAAGATATTGCGCCACCTCTAGTGAATCAACAAAATGAGCCCTGACAATATGCTGTGCTAGTTTTCTCTCATCCATGTCTTCATTCCAATCTTTCTCAATCTTTTTTGCATTAGGATCATCTTTGCAAATTAGGCATTTCATTATTTCTTTCCTCTATCCTCTTTTTCCTTATTAAATTTAACATACATTTCTCCATCCTTGGATACGGTAGAGATGGTCAGATCTGTAAATGATTACGATACAACTATTGTATCGTGTGGTTAAAGAAAGAAGCAAAAAGACTTAATTAATTACCAAATATTGCTTCACCGATTGATCTCAAGATAATCAATTTTTAATTATTTTTTTATATGAGTTCAGACAAAGAAGACGGCATAATAGTAGAGCTGTTATCATAGTCGGTCTTACGATCTGAATATTACAGAATATATAGTGCTATTAGATCAGTAAAGCTTATGAAAACGATAATAATTTTAGATCTAATTTGCATGCTTGCCTTAGCAACAACATTGACTAGCTTTAGTGTTAGCACGGTGATGGCTCAAAATGTAACAGATGTACAACAAGGAGCTAATAATACTGCAGGAGGTGGAAATAAGGTTTCAATTGTAGAGGGAGCATCTGATTTGGGGAATAGATCATATCAACCAAGCCCTATCAAGATTAAAGTTGGAGATACTATAACATGGACAAATGACGACTCTATTGCGCCACATACAGTAACCGAAGGAAATCCGTCAAGCAGCATGTCTGGAGCTGGATTTGATTCCGGATTACTTAGCCAAGGTCAAACCTTTAAACATACATTCAACAAGGTAGGGGTAGTAGAATACTTCTGTTCATTGCATCCGACTATGGTAGGGAAAGTTTCTGTCAGTTCCTAGTACATATCTCACATTTCTAAATTTCCACAGGTTAGAGAGAGGCAAGGTGCAGATATACAAAGCACGACTTTATGACTTAAATCATAATGTCAAAGACTGTTAGTTTGGCTTTTTAATATAGTGATTTCAAAATTTAAAATGACGATGCCAAAAAGTGAGAAAAAATGATATATTATAGTCGCTCGACATCATGTGGGCTTTTTCACTCTCTCAAGATAGAATCTGTGGATGTTACTAGCGATCTCATCAAGACAATCTTCCACAGCAAAGTGTCCTGAATCGAGCCTGTGCATCTCAGCGTCTGGTAGGTCCTTAAGATAAGATTCGCCTCCTTCCCGAGTAAAGAATATATCATTTTGTCCCCAGAAAATCAATGACTTCGGTTGACGCTCCTGTAAGAACTTTTGCCATTTTGGGTACAGTGCTACGTTAGTGCGATAGTCATAGAACAAATCCATCTGTGCGCGTCTCGCATTTGGTCGTTCCATGAACCTAAAGTCCATGTTCCAATTGTCCGGACTGATGGTTTCAGGATCCTTGTGGCCGTATAGATAGACTTGCCTTATCGTCTCAAGTTGAAGAAACCCGTATAGAGGAGCTTCCACTTCAGTAGTACGATTCTTCCAAAGTGCGTTACGCAGGCCATCCCATGCACTGGTAAAGCCAATCTCATATGCATTTGAGTTCTGTATTATTAGCCACTCAAGCCATTCAGGATGTCGAGTTATGATTCGGAAGCCTACAGGCCCACCGTAGTCTTGCATATAAAGTCCAAAGTGTGTAAAGCCTATGACCTTCAAGAAATCTTGAACCACCTCGGAGAGTCGATCGAAGGTGTAATTGAATTCATCCGGACTTGGCAAGTCGGAGTTTCCAAAACCTGGATAGTCTGGTGCTACAACATGGAAATGGTTAGCTAGCACAGAAATAAGGTCACGGTACTGATGGGAAGAAGAAGGAAAGCCGTGAAGCAATACCATATTCGGATTGGATGGGTCGCCAGCTTCTCTGTAGAAAATGGACAGTCCATCAACTGTTACGGTCCTATGAACTGTACTTGTGCTACACATTTTTTGATTTGATACTCGTTTGTTCATGTCAAACGAAATCTCTATTTTTTATTTAACAATTGGGGTTTACCCGTACCTTACTGTAAACCATGACGATTGTTACTAGCGTGATTACTATTCAAAGAACAGCAAAGATGCAATGCATAGAAACAAAGTACAAGAGCTTTGCAGCAAAGAATACAGCCAAAAAGAGATATCGCAAATATTGCTAATTGGATTAGCTACAATAAATAGAGATATACCCTTGGTAAACCTGACTTATTTCTTATACTGTAAACATATGATATAATTTCTGTATCCTCTAAGTAGATGGTCTGTGATCTATCTATGTCTTTCGCATTGAAAGTAAGCTATTTCTCTTTCTTTCTTTAAACACAGGAAACAATAGCTGTATCGTAATCATCTATGGATCTGACTATTCCTACCGCAGCTAAACTAAGCACTTTATTTACGCAAACTGTCTTTTCACTATCTAAATCATATGCAGCCATAGGTTACTATTGTAGCCTAGTAGAACGTGTCTTTGATATGTATCTCAGATTGTCTATAAGTATCGCATAATTATGCTTAATCTATAGTCTTTATTTGTACGATCAATACTACAGATACTAAGCACTAAATGTACAATTGAAGAAAGCCCTTGTTATCCTTGATGACTAAAGACCGTATCTGAGTTTATTATCGCTTCCGGCTTTGAAATCCACTGTTAGTTTAGCGTATCTCTTTTTCATTTGGTACCCATAATGCACATATTCCATGGGGTGCTATCTCGCCTGATACTTTACCATTTGCATCTGATCCTTCATCAGTAACAATAGCACAATGATTTGGTTTCATAAAGTATATGCAATTGTAACAGAAATATCCAGTGTGATGATCTGAATCTTTAAACTGGTCCATTTCCATATATCTGGCAGTGACCTTTGCTAACTTCCTTAGTTTTGTCGCTTCTTGTGGTATAGTTTGACTAGAATGTTGTGACATAAGTAAATCTATCACTTAATTCTTTATATACAGATCATAAAAATCTGTTATTGAAGTTGATATTGTATCAAGTATTTTACTCTGTGTTTGATCACCGTATTGAAGGCTGAATGAGTGCCAGAAGTGGATATGTGCTTGCAGAGTTTAGCTCCATGCGTTCAGTTTATGACACAACAACAGAATTGTTGGTAAGAAGAGAAGATTCAAGAGGTACGTGGTAAAAGATAGCATAGGTTGGTCTTCCCTTCTTACCGGTAAAACATACTAGTAACATAGATTTTATAGCTTTCAAATCTACACCGATTTTTACATCGGTATTATATCATACGTTGTATGAAGTATAATCAAAGCTTCGGAGAACTACTGATTAGGGATATTTAAGAGGCAGTAACGATATGACCTTAATATTGTCTTGCGTTAATAATTGTCTCAACATAATAAAGTTCTATTATTATTTTTGTCGGGTCGTTGGCTGCCGATACTAAAACTACTAACTCTCAGACTAGTCAAAATAAAAAGAAGGAAAAAAGAAAAAGAAGCCTGTACTATAAGGAGAACAACATCTCGCAAACTTTTACCGTTGTTACTGGATGTATTTTTTAGATCTTATTTTACTTGTTTGTTCCAGCTGCTCCTTGTTCGTACTCATCACCGGTCTCATCTGCACCCGCTGTTCCTTTAGCCATACCACTCCTTCTAGCTATCTCTTTTGCTGCTTCAGGATTTGGTACTTGTTTTCCTGGTTCTACTATCTTCTCTGTCATATCTCTCTTTACCGCCGTTGGTTCATGTTCCTTTATCTTTGCAGGAGTCATAGGTTCCTTAGACCTATACTGTGTAAGTGGATCATCTTTTCGACCACGTTCTGTCCCAGGTCCACCTTCTTCATAAGATACACTTTTTACGTTGTCTTTACCTTTCTCTGCAACACCTGCTACCTTGTCTTTTGCATCAGTTACTTTTTCCTTAATCTTGTCCTTAATAGAACTCATGATTATTATTAGATAACATGAGATATTAATGGGTAGTATGAATTCCTATTTTATAGGTTCTAGAAGTCTATCCCAAATATTTTAAACTCTATCGTCAAATATTTAGCTTTGTAGAATAAATGATGGAGCCGCAATCTAGGCCTAGCGAATGCGAGTAGAGATTACAGCCCCATACGATAGGAGTGGTTCAGATGTAGGTTACCTGCTTTATGACCGTAATAATATGCACCATAAAGAAAATAAAGGTTGTATAACTATCTAGAAATTGCAGAAAAAAAGGAAAATTTGAGTCCTCTCATAGAAAATTACATCTGATAATTCATTTTATTTTATTCTTCTTCCTCAGTAGTAGAATTGCCAACGTTTATTTCTTCACTCTTAAGATGTTCACTTACTTGCTGTGTTTCAGTTATAGGCCTCTTCTTGACTACTACCTCTTCTTTGACGTATGGTTCCTTCGTAACCTCTAGCTCTTCTTTCTTTAGAGGAACCTTTATTTCAGTTTGGGAGTCTACTGGACTTTCTGCTGATATACTTGTATATCTTCTATCACTAGGGGGTCTTCTTTCTACACTCAGCTCTTCATGGGTCACTGGCACATCAACTGTCTTGGTCTCTGTAACCGGTCTCTTTGTAATAGTTGCTTCTTCGGTGGATTCTGACTTGGATACATTCAGTCTTTCTTCAATTACTGGTATTCGTGTTTCAATGTCTCTGGGAGTGTTTGTATTCTTGTATTTATAATACTCATTACGAAATGGTGGCGAGTCTCTTACAAAACTATTTTTTGCTTCCTCTTCACTCACTCTGAACCTTAGTACATTTCTATCGTATCCTTCGACTAGATACTTTGGGATATAGAATTTTACTTTTTGTAGCATCCCTTTCTGGGTCAAGACATAGGTATCTCCTATTTCTTGTACTTCTCCAAGGTCTTCATCATTATTACCCCTAACTTCTTTCTTTATGACATCATCCCAATCTATGCTATTATCGGTTTGCATGTAGTACTTACGATTTACATGTAATTTAACGCTTGGTAATTCTTTGGAACCAACCAAAGGATGAAAACTTAACTTCTTTTGAAAAATCTAACTTATTAACTTCTATTTCAAATCTCTGATGTTTTTGTAGTTTTCAACTACTCGAATATTTCGATCAAAGTCTGGACCACGATTAGTAGCGTTCTGTCCAGAAGGTGTGCCTTTGAATGATTCCAAGTCTTTCACATATTGTTCGCCCGGTGGTTCTGCACCATAACGGTACTTGTCAAGAAGTTCCTCTTCATTTGTTAGAAGCCACAAAACTTTTCCATCATATGCATCAGCAGTATATTTTGGTATCCAAAAATTCCTTTTGCTTACTGTTCCTTTTTGTAAGCGTAGAAAGTTATCGGTTATTTCCTTAATCTCTCCAAGTTCTTTACCGTTGTTAGTTTTTACCTTTTTACCCTTAAGTATGCTCCATAATACAGTTGGACCTTCTTTGCTAGTGGACGGTGGAGACATAATTCCTTAGTATAGCAGTAGTCATCATGTTAATAAATGACTAGCTAATAATGCTACGTAACAATTTTCCACTCTCTATATGATTGACTAAAAAAGAACTGGGATCTGAAGATTCAGTTGCTTTGTGATCTGAAGGCCTAGAGGTCCTGAAATAGATAAATTCTATGTAGCTATGGGTTAATTAGTAAAATGAGTGATATTCTTTTGTGGGACAAAGCTGTTGACAAGAAAGTTAAATCAAGCGATGAATAAGTTTAACCAAGGACTTTAGATTATGAAGCTAAATGCAGTAAAAAAAAGAAGAGCTAGCTTGTAGAAATATCATTATAAAGTTTAGAGCCTTATTAGCTGCATGAGCAATAATAAAGACTACGAGAGGGATAAGGAGGAAACGCTTCCAGCTGAAACAACATCAGATGATCCTAGCAGACCAACAGGTAACACAACGACATCATTGACAAAAGAAGACGAGCCTACCTTGCCAGCTGAAACCTCATCGAATATCAGGACTAAGGCGGCTCATAAGAAAAAGGTGATCGTGGTTTCACCTTCGCCAGCCAAGAGACCCCAGGATGATGAATCCGTTTCGGCTAGAGTCAAAAAGGCTGGACAATCATTCAAAGATAAAGTAACATCTCTTGGTAAAAAAATACCAAAGCTGAAACAGAAGTGAAAACAGGATTAAAGATAAATCAACTGAATCTGTATCTGTTAGATCTAGAAAGGATGTGCGAGATATTAAGGATAAGGATAGATTTATGTAATAAAAGCGAGATTAGATATGATAATGTTAGGCTAGCGCATAAATAGATGAGCGTAGAGAGTTGCATCATCTTTATACAGTCATCATCATTAATAACCGAGTCAAAAAAAGAGAATAAAAGGATTTTTTGATCGGATTGGAGATTACTTTGTTTATTGCTTCGCTCCTAGCTATATGACGTTGTCTAGAAAACTGCCGCTATCATTCCCACCTTTGTTTTGTTGGCCACCCCCGCTAGCACCAAGGAAATTACCAAGGACAGATTGTAATCCCTGAGGGATTCTTATCAACCTGTTCATTCATCAAATCTAGGCCCTGACGTGTATATTGACTTGCTTGTTGAGGATCTTTTATACCAGCATTCTGCTGTACAAGTTTTTACTAGTTCGTGATCCTGGTTAATTCCTTGTCAGCTACCTGCTCCTAAATTGTACAACATTGATTTTATTCCTTCTGCTCCTCCGCCAGAAAGCACGCTTCCCATCCCTTTTTGTATTATGTATCCCATTATGGCGCTCATTATGGAACTGGACATAGATTGCTGTACTCCATATCTTTGAGAAAACATACTTGCTAAATTGTCTATGTTCATCATACTGTATTGTTGGAAGAAATATTATTTAGCAGTTATATAGGCAGTAAACAGAGACTCCACCTTAAACTGTTAAATGGCATATTACACTAAAGAGGTTATGAGTATAACTAAATCTAACACCACTTTAATGATCATATCAGCCCTAACAGTTAGCCTATTTCTGGCTGCTATAGGAACTGCACAAATGTCTTCTGCACAAACAAACAAAACTGCACAAGGAAATCAAACTACTGCGACTGTAACTGGTAAAGCAAACGCTACCATAGTGAACAAGACTACAGTACCAGCAGAGCAAACAACCGTAACGGTTAATCAAACGTCAAAGTCAGTAGGACAAGGAGGAGTAAAACCTTTAGAGAACCAAACAGTGAAACAAGCACAACAGCAACCTGCGGCCAACATATCATCTGTTAAAAATCAGACAATGGTAAAACCTGCCGGTAAGGCCACTACTACTATAGTAAATAAAACTAACGTACCGTTCAATCAAACAACAGTAACTACAGGTAATGAAACTACAACACCCACATCCCCCGCATCACAAGCTAATCAAAGCGCACAGTCACAAGGTAATCAATCTACTTCTCAAAACAAACCTGCTGGTGATGTTTTAGGTCAATTAGGTAAAGGATTACAAAACCTTAACCCATTCAAGAAATAACACATGGAGATGGTGATCTAGTAGTTATTGTAGCTCACAGCTACAATAATAGAATATTTTTTCTTCAAAGAAGTCCCATTTAGCAATCACGTTTAGAATATGACATATCCTTGTTAATTAAATAGCCATTGGTCATTCCTAAAACTTTGGATTAAGTTGAATTATCTCTACGATTCAATTTATATCGGTCAGATTTACCTATCTAGCATTAATATCCTATGTAATCTATAATAGTCTAGATGGAAAACGGTACATTTGGTCCTATCCTAAACTGGAATGAAATTATAAAGAAGGAAGCAAGAAGTCTAGATGATGCGAATCTAGGTAAAGTTCAGGAAATAAATGAAACTTCTATCATTATAGAGAAAGGAACCAAAAATAGGGAAAAATTCTATATTCCAAGATCTATTCCACATGCGTATAATGGTAGTGTAATACTTTTAGACATAACAGAAGACGAAGCTAAGAAGCAATTTATGACTGATACTTCAATGCCAACACCTTCTACAGAAGAATCAAAAGCCTTACCAAGCGAGGAGAATGGAGAAACTATTATTCCGCTGACTGAGGAAAGATTAAAAGTATCCAAAAAAGAAACTATGCAAGAAGCAACACTAATAAAGGAATCAGTAAAGGAAACCAAAACTGTCGAAGTACAATTAACACATGAAGAATTAATTATTGAGAAAAGAAAGCCTTCTAGCAGCAGAGGCAATACAACAACAGAAGAAGAACAAAAACAAATTCAATCTAAAACAGAGATCACCATCCCGCTAAAGAAGGAAGAAGTAGTGATTACAAAGAAGCCATATGTAAAAGAAGAAATAGTAATAAAGAAAAAACAGGTAACTGAGACTAAAACAGTAAGCGAAGACCTGATAAGTGAAAAAGTTAGTGATAGAGGTATTTCAAGAGAGGAAATAAAAGAAACAGATGATGACTAGTAATACTAAAGAATGTATGGTCTTTTCCTAACGTCAATAATCTCCTCAAGAGGATCCGTAGAATGGCTTTTAACTGTTATAACTGATAACTACCAATAAAAATCCATACCTAGGTGACAAAGATGGATCCTAATAACGAAGATATGTCTGAACAGATAATTCCGGTCTTAGAAGAAGAATATTCAGTTTCAAAGAAAGAGATCATTGAACCCTCAAAGATAGAAAAGAAGTGGATTAAAAAAACCAAGACAATCAAAGTACCAATAACTCATGAGGAGGTCTATATTAATGACAAGAAAATGAGATCTGTAGAATCTACTGGATTGGGGATAATATTATCTAGAATAAAAGATAAAATCAATATAGGTAATACAGATAGCGTTGGAATGAAGCAGTCCATTTTAAAAGAAAATAAAATTCAAGAAGAAGATTTAGTTCCGCTGTTCTCTACTGCAGATACCACAGAAACAGAGATGGTGATTCCTCTCTTTGGAGAGGAAATTGAGGTTACCAAGAGAATGGTTAAACTTGGTGAAATAGTAATTAGAAAAAGAAGAGTTACTCAAAAGCAAAAAATTGATATTGATACAAAAAGGGAAAAGGTAACGATAAAATATCCTGATGGAACTGCAGAAGTATTAAACTGAAGAATTAAAAAGTATTAAAAACACCTATTGAATAATAAATTAAGGTGTCATTTGAGTGCCTGTTATTTCTACAACTCTGTCTCCT
>Ga0193721_1000117_pt1 | contig 24468 bp, 31 predicted proteins | sample U2s2metaG_FD_145078 | JGI IMG/M metagenome (GOLD analysis project Ga0193721, IMG submission 145078) | Soil microbial communities from a riparian zone of the East river system, Colorado, United States - U2s2 | ecosystem: Environmental > Terrestrial > Soil > Riparian zone | place: USA: East River...
GGACTTCCATATTCACTGATCTTTGGCTTTCTCCCGTGGACCTTTTTATGAATACGGAGACGCTCTTTTTCTTCGAATTGTGAACCACAAATCTTACATTTAAAGGTCAACGTAACGTAACTTATAACTTCAAACTTTTAGAAAAGAATTTCTAATCCAAAATTAATTGTAGTAGTTCTTTGGTCAATTCTATCCGCCCTACAAATCCTAGAGTTATTTGTACTACCATCCATTCAGACATTCTTTCGGAATAAATAAATTGCAAGCTAGCTAAACACTTATATACATATGATTAGTATACTAATTATTAGTAGGTATTTGCATTGCAGTCTTACGATTTTCAAAATAGTATTGGGTTTATAGTTAATCGAGCAGCCAAGGTGTTCGTAAAGGCTCTTGATTCTGAACTACGTGAAAAAGTAGGTGTAACCTTTGGTCAATGGAAAGTCGTTGTAATGTTATCTATGCAAGATGGTATTACCCAAAAGGAAATTGCGAATAGACTAGGGCTCGAAGCCGCAACTCTTATCCCAATTATCGATAAAATGGAAAAAGAAGGCTTAGTAGTAAGGCAGATGGATCAAGATGATAGGCGAAACAATAGGATATATCGTACAGAGAAACTGGATGCCTTATGGGATCAAATGATCGAATGTGCATTAAAAATAAGAAAAATATCGGTAAAAGACATACCTGAAAACCACATTACAATTATGCGTGACTCTTTGGAAAAGATCTGTGAGAACCTGAATATCCATTTTAATGTCGGTTGTGATACTACTGTTACTACTATTTCTGCTGCTGACACATCAATTACTCCCTCCAACAAGAATGTGAAAAAGAAAAAAGCCAAGCTTATAGAAGGAGGAACGAAATAAGAAAATGAAACGGGTATCATCACAAAAAAATAATGTAAATAAGAATAGTAACATACCTTCTTCTATATATCATCAACAACCTTCCTCATCTGTAAAGATTCCTACCAGTGCATGGAAAACTCTTGCAATTCTAAGTTGTGTCGCTACTATGGTTATGTATGCAGAAACAATGTTAATACCAGCTATTCCAGACCTTATCAAATACTTTGACGTATCTTATAGTATGTCGTCTTGGATTCTTACAGCATACTTAATTACAGGTGCGGTTATGACTCCTATAGCAGGTAAATTATCAGATCATTACGGAAAGAAGAAAATATTGCTTATTATAATGGTAATTTATGTGATAGGTGTTTCTACTGCAGGACTTGCAACAAATATAGTTTTCATGTTAATCGCTAGGGCAATACAAGGAATAGGCTTGTCAATGTTCCCAATTGCATTTGGTATTGTAAGAGACCAATTCCCAAGAGAGAAAATATCCATAGGTCAAGGTGTGATCACTTCAATGTTTGCATCTGGGGCAGTAATAGGTTTGTTAGTTGGAGGCACTATAATTCAAGACTATGGATGGCAAACTACATTTTTTACTATAATACCCATTGCAATTACTCTTTTGGCGGTAATACGACGGTTTATAAATGTAGATGAAGAAAGCAGACCTCAACAAGAAGAAGGACGGTCTATCCAGAAAATAGGAATTGGTCACAAAACAGGTACCAATATTAGTAGTAAATCATCTGGAAGCCAAATTGATATAAAGGGTGCAATAACACTAGCTGTTGCAGTTACTTCGTTTCTGTTAGTCCTGACCTATATGGAAACAGGTAGTGCCGGTAGCAGTACTAACAGTAACTCTTTTGATTTGTCTATACAGGTTGTATCTTTTTTTGTAACAGGAATAATTTCGTTCATACTATTCATAATTACAGAAAGCCGTGTAAAATATCCATTGGTTGACCTTAAGTTGATGCTAAACAAGGCCATTTTGCCTGCAAATTTGATCATAATGATTGTTGGATTGTCCATGTTCATGGTTTTTCAAACTATACCGATTTTAGTAAGAAATCCTCAACCGCTAGGTTTTGGAGAAGATGCTATTAATACGGGGGATGTGCAGTTACCATTTGCTGTAGTACTTCTAGTTTTCGGAGCTTCCTCAGGCTTCATAATATCGAAGTTAGGTTCACTAAAACCAATAATAGCTGGTTCTGTAGTTACTGCTATCAGCTTCTTTGGTTTATTGACATTCCATTCAAGTGAATTATTAATTTCAGTAAACCTTGCGATTCTCTCTGTTGGATTATCCTTGACTAGTGTTGGAGCTATGAATGTGATTATACTTACTACCCCAAAACAGTTTACAGGAATATCGCTTGGTACAACTATGCTTATGAGAATTATAGGAAGTTCAATAGGCCCTGCTCTTGCAGGAATGTATATGCAATCACACCAATCCCCATTAGATATCAACGGAATTATTCATTCTTTCCCGTCATTGGTATCATTCAATATGATTTTCCTCACTGCTGTAGTATTTTCAATTGCGTCAATAGTCCTAGCAATACTATTAAGAAGAAGAGTTATGAAAATGTCGATACCAAACCTTGCTTAAAAAATAAATCTAAAATAAGAATGTCACATAAATAATCTAGGTACATATAAGATCTTATGTCTTTATCAGAAGAAAACAGTTCGGAGAAGAAAAGAAATAAGGTCCTGATTGAATCATTTATAGAAGAAATTTTCAATAAACACAATCTGTCAGCGATAGAAAAGTATCTGAATCCTACTGCAGGAAAGGGAAATGAAGGATTCAAACAATTCTTAAGCGCATTCTTTAAAGAATTTATTCACGGCGGAAAGTGCAGGTCAGAATTAATTTGAAAAAGTTTAAGTCGATGAGAGACGGACGTAAGGTTGTGTCAAAAAGCACTAATTCTGAACCAGCAGACGCAGACGGAATGTCATCTTCTAATAAGGAAGAAATTATCGGAGGATTGAACGATGATCTTGCAAGAGAGTACAAGGCTATTATCCAATATGTGGTTTTCAGTTCTACATTAAAGGGCGCCGAGTATGGAGATATAGCAGAGCAGTTAAAAGTACACGCTTCCCAAGAACTCTCGCACGCTTTGGAAGTGGCTAGGCAGATCGACTATTTGGGTGGAGACCCTTCTGTAAAAGGTAAAGAAGCCGAATATTCAAAGGATTCCAAGACAATGCTTGAAATCGATCTGCGAGCTGAGCAAGAAACTATCAGGAACTATAGGGAGAGAATCCGTCAAGCAGAGCGCGCCGGTGAATTTGCTTTGTCCGAAAAATTAAGAAATATCATCGCTCAGGAGCAGGATCACGAAATAGATCTAAAAGACGCCCTGGGACTACGTTGAGTAATAGTTTCTAGCGATCTTGTAAGCAGTCACCAATATTTTACGCTTTTTTAAGCAAACATGGTAACACTGTAAACAATTTACATCAGCCAGCCTCAAAAAAACACGATTCGTACTATCTCATCTCATATGGTGCAAGGTCATTTTGCTCCGTAAAATAAAGCAAATCATCATCAACAAAAAACGTGATCTCTGACTTGGTAACATTAAATTTTTCGAATAAATTCGCAATTGGTTTTGATAAGTTTATTAAATCTGTAGGGCATTTTTTATCATAATTTATTTACTAAAACCTCAATATTGTGATTAACCGGAATAGGTTATTTAATTTTAAACTCAAATTAATCGTGTGAAAATAAATGTTAAAGTCATCATATAATGAAATAGTGTAATTGGCCATTGATTGCAGCATGAATACGATGACAGAGACAGGGCTAATTCGATCTGTTTCCTATTCCTGGAGTACTTTATGAATAAACGAAATCGCGATTGATCCTTCGCCGACAGCGGACGCAACACGCTTGACGCTGCCGCCTCGCACATCTCCCACCGCGAAAACCCCCGGCAAACTGGTTTCGAACAGGTACGGCGGACGGGCAAGCGGCCAGCGAGCAGCGATCAGATTTTCTGGCGACAGGTCGAAACCAGTCTCAATGAAGCCTTGAGTGTCTAGCGCCACGCAGCCGTCGAGCCAACGGGTATTCGGAGTGGCGCCGGTCATGACGAACACGTGCCTGATCTTGTGCTCTTCAGTCTGACTTGATTGATTGTTTCGCCACCGAACGGACTCGAGATGATCCCCTCCCTCAAGCGCCACGATCTCAGTGTGTGGCCGGAATAGTATCTTAGGAGTCTCTTCGATTCGGCGAATTAGGTAGCGCGACATGCTCTCAACCAAACCCGCAGACCTGACAAGCATGTGTATGCGCTTCGTCATCTCCGCAAGAAACACGGCAGCCTGACCAGCTGCATTTCCTCCGCCAACCACAATCACTTCGTCTCCATCACACAATTGTGCTTCCACAAATGTCGCACTGTAATAGACACCCGCACCTTCAAAACGCGACAAGTTTTCCCATTCTGGCTTCCGATACTCCGCCCCGGTTGCAATAACAACAGTTCGTGCCGGATGTCGATTGCCGTTCTCAACTTCGACGATGTATGGTTTGCTGTTGCAAACGAGTCGCGTGGCCTTGGTGATGCGCATCACCGCGCCGAACTTCTGTGCCTGATTGTACGCCCGAGCTGCGAGCTCTTGACCCGAGATACCTGTGGGAAATCCCAAGTAATTTTCGATTCTTGAGCTTGAACCTGCCTGTCCGCCAGGCGAGCTCGTTTCCAGCACCAGTGCGTCAAGCCCTTCTGAGGAGCCATACACTGCCGCAGCCAGCCCCGAGGGACCGCCGCCAATGATGACGAGATCGTGCACATGGATTTGGTCAATAGATTCGTTGAAGCCGAGGCAATCCGCAATTTGTTGGTTACCGGGATTGCGTAACACAATCGTGCCTCGGCAGATCACCACGGGTATCTCGTTGGTGGTGATACGGAAGTTATCTAATAGGGCCTGTATGTCAGGGTCGTGTTCGAGGTCTATGAAAGTGTAGGGATGTCCATTGCGCATCAGGAACTCTTTGATCCGAAGCGTTCCAGCCGAATGCGTTGACCCGATGAGCACTACGTCTCCTACGCCAGCCGCTACCAACTCAACCCTGCGGAGAATGAAAGCCCGCATAAGAATCTGGCCAAGCTCAGAATCGCTCTGCACCAAAGCTAACATCTGTTGCCGATCAACAGCGATCACCTTACCCTGCTTAGTAACACGCACACGAAAGATGGTCCGCCGGCCTGAGAGCGTGCCGACCTCACCAGTAAACTGACCAGATCGATACACGGTGACAAGGGTCTCAACGGCGCCAGGTCCCGATGGGCGCACAACCTCTAGCTCGCCGGAGACAACCACAAAGAACGGTACCTCGATTTCTCCCTGCTCATAGAGTACTTCGCCACGCTGGATGGCATGCATTTTTCCGCGTGCTGTAATGCGGCCAATCTGCGCTGGTGTTAATTTTGGAAATATCTGCGCAACATGAGCTCTGGTTAGCGGAAGTCCCTTGGGTGTATCGTTCATAGGGGAATTTTCCGCACCATCAGCATCAGAAATTTCCTTTTTATTAGAATTACCTGACATTTAGTTATTCCATTAACAACACGAAAGTTAATGTGCTTTTCTTGCGAAAATGGAGAAATTAGTTTAAGGTCTATGGGCCAAGACGAAAATAGGGTTAGGGATCGGTTCACCAATAATTTTACTATTCTCTAATCTGGTATAGAGATGATGATCGTATATTTACTGCCTTATTCGGTCTCACATAATTTTTATTTATTCGAGGTTTTAATTCCAGTTATGTGGAAACTACCAATATATGAAAAAATCACGTTAACTTGATATATATTAAGCATTAATTTTCAAATCTCGAAATTTAAATATTATACTATTTGGATACATTCTGAAACAGTGGTAGAAGATCTTCAGATTCTTAATACTAACAAATATCTGATTTTGGTATCAAGGAATAAAACACTTGACTCGTAATCATGAAAAGAAAAAGTCGTGGGCTGAAAGAATCTCCGAATTTTGAAAAAAGATTAAAGAATGTAGAATAATAATTGGAATTATTTTATGAAAGAATGGAACCACTTAAAGACAAGATGTTGGCGTTACTAATACGGTTACCTCCATGTTATGAAGTTAAAGAAGGTTTAGAAGATTTCAGAAATTATAATTTTTTGTTTGAGGGAAGTTTTAGATATGCTGTTGAAGTAAGACATCCATCTTGGTTCAACGAGTTAGCTTACAACTTTTTTAAAAACAATGGTGTTAGATCGAACGCTTAAATACTATTTTCACTTTCAGTATTTAATGAGTCAGGAAACTGAATTACCGAATACGATGTACGACATATTACATGCAATGGGAAAAGACGCTGGCTTTCTTTACGAAACCATAGATACGTACATTAAAGATGCACAGAACGCAAACAAATCCGACTTGGTGGACATCTGGCAAACTATCAAGAAGGACAGACTGAAACATTTACATTTGTTAAAGGATGCCTTAGAGAAAGAAATACACGGATAAAATACATATCGTACATTATTCATTCGAACTGTCTTTATGCTCAAAATTGGTTCACAAACCCTAGAATCTACACGAATGAACTCTACAATTTTCCCTAAGAAAATCCAAATTTTTTTTGTTCGTCTTTAATAGCCGAGATCTACTTTAACTGGTTCCGTTTGAATATTCAATCGGAACCCGACGGAACCATATGAAAAATCAGACTAGTCCCTCCGGATCCATGAAATAAATTAAGAATACACTTTAGTTCCTGGATGAAATGCCGCCCATTCGAACCAATAACCCTCGTCAAATGGTAATCGCAAGAGTTGTTTCCCTTTCATTGGTCCTTCAATAGATTTCCCTTCAAAATCCCATTGACTCCCTGTTTGCTTATCTGTAAAGGTATTATTAGTAAAGTTATATCTGAATAATAACGTCTGTCCGTTCACTAAAGGATCAAATAACCTTGCCATTATGGGATGCAATGAAAAAAGAGTTACTGATTTATTATTAAATTGGTCATTGATTACTTTCAATTTCTCTATATCCTGCAATTTGTAAGCTTTGCTCAATTCTTCGTTTTCAAGCCCAACTACGATCTCTTTTAATCCAAGTCTGTTATCTCTATTAGAAACTGGAAACAAAGGCTATTTTCTCCGAAATCACCAACATACACTTTATCATTAGAATCCACGGTGACCCATCCTGGAGATATGAATTCTCCGTCGCCCAGACCTGTCGAGCCCCATGATATAATAAATTTACCGTTGTTGGTAAACTTTTGAAGACTTGCTGATTCAATTAAATCTGAAAAAGATTATTAAATCAACGGGCTCATAAAATTTACCTTTTGAATACTCAGTCACGTTCCTCCATTTCGGACCCAAATTGTTAACAATATGGTTCCCAACGTATTCGGACTTACGGTATTAAGTGATTCTTTTAAATTTGCGATCTATTTCTTACCTATTGTAATTAATTCCTTATCAACGAATTCCTGAAATGCAGGATCAAACCATTTTTCCATCTCAATATGACTTTCCCAGATTTCCTTTATCGACCCTTCTTCAAACGCACTTTTCATCCATCTTAACCATCCGATCCATTCATTATCATTCAGGACTTTTCTCTGACGCATATGAAAAACATGAGCGAATGTATACATTATATGATATGAATAAGCAATTTCTGCTGACCATCCAGTTTCTGATTTACTTATTACATTAATTAATTGTGGTTGTTCTATGCCCATACGCGTCATTTCATGTATTCTTTCATCAAGGTCATTGAGGATCTTCGTTTCTATATCCACGGATAGAGTTTGCATTTGTTTCTTGGAGAAGTATAGAATCACAAATAACGTGGCAATTATCCCTATAGCTTCTCCCATGCCAAAATATTCAACTAAACCTATTTCTGACATCAGCTATATTAGATATTTTTGTTCATAAGTATTTCTTATTTAGCACCGTGTTATTGAGATACGTTAAAAGATAATTAATAGAATCTACTAAACATACGCTAATGCCAAAACCGGACTTAAAAGACCTCAGCACAGCAAATGAAATAGATTTGACTGTTAAAGGCAGGAAATCAGGTCAAGATATATCTAGACCTGTTTGGTTTGTTCACGAAGACGAAAAATTGTATTTGCTTCCAGTGCAGGGGTCGGATACAAATTGGTATAAAAACGTGTTAAAAAATCCAAACGTGAAAATTTCGGCACATGGACAAGAGTTGAGTGGAAAAGCAAAAACCATAACCGAAGATAATGAAGTTAAAGAAATAGTAGAGAAATTCAGAACAAAATACAGCAATTCTGATGTTCAAAAATATTATTCCAAGTTTGATGTGGGCATAGAGTTTACTCTAAAATAGTAGCATAAAAAGGAATTCAATTTATTTTAACATAGGTAGAATATACCGTCGCAATTAATGCTTGCTTTCAATGTACATAAATTATAGGAATCTGAAAAAGGGTTCCAAAATTAGAGTGCTAGTGTTATGAGTTCCACCGAACCCGATTCACTAGTGTACTGTTTTATAGAACTACATCGCATAATTAGTGTAATGAGTGCTCAATTAATTAACGGAACAGATGCACATAGCTAAAGTTTCATATTCATTATGTCTAAGCATAACACTTCTTGTAAGTCTTGCATTCACTACAACTTCTTCTAGCTTGGTTAACGCTCAGCAGCAGAACAACAAGACAGGAGCACAGAGAATGGCCCAATGATGGTGTTTGTTACTGGTGTAGAGATTTCACATGTTTACATCATGACGTAAATAATGGTCTGCAGAAGAGGCAATAAGGATATTATGGTCATGTGAATTCATTTTCAACTATTTATGATCGGTCCTGATATGGATATCTAATTCCTTTTCATCTTTGAATACTCGTCCACATGATCTACATTTTATTTTGTATTTTCTTCCACGAAAATAATCAACTAAATGCATTAAATATATGGTAATCCCCCACATTAAATAATATTTGGTTATTCAAACTTAAATCTTTTCTAAAAAATTCCTGTATTTCACATAGGTTTTATCATCATCATGCTATGAATTTAGTAGTTAATCAATGATTGAATGTAATACCATAAGATTCTACGAAGCCGGATATACGATAAATGCCATCCACAATTTGAGAAATTGAAACATCGACATCTTTAGGATGGAAATAAGTTCTACTAACTTCAGGCATTATGTTAGTTTTAGGAGTAGAATAAATAAAGATTAATGTGGACAGGATATTTTAGGCTTCTCTGAAATTAGAGGACTTACGAAATCCCCGTCTAATACTAGGTTCAATAGACTCAGTTTCGGAAAAGGATTACATACACTAGTGTATCACATCCCACCGAACCGACATCGGGTCTGCACTTCACAGTGTGAACTAGCCCGAAAAGTATTATACAAGTTCATTGAACCCTCCTACATGCAGGGTTCAAATCCCCATGAACCCGTTTGAACTGTTTTTCATTAAGACAATTTGTTTCCAACTTCTAGAAAAAATGTAAAACTTAAAGCTTAGTAAAGTATAGACAATCGTAAATGTAACAGGGTCGGCAGAGCGATATTCAGATAGTAGAGGTAAGATTAAAACCTGGAACTCTCCTATGATATACAACAAAGGCAGAATTACAAAAGCCCAAAACTTTACCTTCCCCAATCTATAAGAGTGCGTACGAAGGACCGTTACTGTTGCAAACCACGTTACCACGTATGCTATAATAAAAGAGACGGAGTAAAATTGTCTAAGTGTATCATTAAGACCAGAAAATGTTGCAGTCAATATACCAATATGCCATCCTATGTCATTTGGTTGGGTTAGCAATACACTTACTATAAAAATTATAGTAAATATTGAATTCAGCAGAATCGAAAACGTAGCAAAACCAAATAGCAAAGAAACATAACTTCGACCACTATGTATCCACCTTATGAACCGCTCAGACAAAATTGCAAGATTGAAGACACCTGATATGTAACTTATACTTACTATACCAATTATGAGACTGGTTTTATAAGATAAGTCATTTAAAATTTGAAACAGTACGAGAACTAACAATCCGCTTAAGATGAACTGAACTATTGCAATAATTTGGAAGACCACCTTCAGTGTGTGCTGGCTGGTTTTGAACAGTCCTTTTAGTCGCATTCTAATATTAACTAATATAAAGATATGACACAATGAAAAAATGATTATACCAGTTCCAAAAAGAAGAATGTTGAACTGAAGAGATTGAGGTCCTGGATAGAGAAAAATGTAAAGACGAGCAGCAGTTGTTTCCAGGACTAGTGTGACAATTGAGACAACTATGAGGATGAACATAGTCGCATCAGAATCAGACTTGACCGTCCACACCCTAGATGTCATCGTATAGGAACAGTGTAACTCGACACACTTTGATAAACTATTGTGCCTAGTTAGACCAAAAATTGTCCAAGAATCAGTTAATTTGATTATATAATTATTTAAGGAACCTATCTCACTCTAATTTGACCAATCGTGGGAATTCTTTATACTAAACTGAGAGGATTATCAAGTACAGTAATGATTATTCTACTAGTTCATCTAGGTAGTCAACTGGTTCTAGCTGATGAACTAAATCCGGGCTTAAGAGACCAGTGCTATTGGTGACGTGTAGGCCCGAATGATATGACTGGATATTTATCTAGTGAAGCCTCAATCTAATAGCCCTGGAACATCACAATAGCTATTGTTACCAAATTGTCCGTCTGTTTGTTATTAATCCTGTATCCCTGTATAACTCATTGTTTCCATCTTTTAGAGTTTTGTTGGCCAACCGTCAACTACATGCCAGGTTTCAATCATTTTTCCATTTTGAATTCGGTATATACTTATTCCTCTGTAATTAAATTTCTTCCTAGTTTGTTGAGTGTGAGCATATGTTACTTTTGGTGTGCATGTTCCTTTCCAATAGGCACCCACAAGGTCTGGATAATTTGGTGATGCAATCAATTCTTCAATGACATAACTGACGTCATCCAATTTATCTAACGAATTCCTGAGGTCATTCTTTGCTCCCCCAACTCCCAATCCTGGAGCGCTCATATAGGCAGACTGGCCGTGATCTATGTAATCGGGAGAAATTATTTCATCAAATATCGTTTCGTTTTTGTTATTGTATGCTTCAAAATAGCGTTGAATAATTCCCTTATTGATTTCCACTTGTGAGATTGATTCGTTAGTATCCATATTATAATACGTTATACTTTGGTATTTGTGGATTTCTTAGCCACTCAGACAACTTCCTCTAAGGAGACACATAAAAATGGGAAAGGTCATAAAAGAAAAATAAAAAAATAAACATTGACATCGGTGGGATACAATAGGATGGAGTCATGCGACTCTTGTAGTTCAGCCAGCCAAGTAGAGTGGTGTGAAAGTTGTAATAGGTTTATGTGCAAGAACTGTGACAACGAAGTCCATTCCGTCAGTTTGCCTTAATTTTGCAAATTTAGCAGGTGAGATTAACGCTCAGTTATCCGCGAGTTAATTTGAAGAACTTCTACAGTACATTGAGCAATGAAGCTTAGAGACTTGACTTAGTGAGAGTAACCGGTAAAAGACCTGTCGAGTTTAACTTTCAAACTTAATTCACTTGTTAACGCCAAATTTGACTTCAAGGCCTCTTTTTTCTGAATAGGCATATGTAAAAGAATCATTCAAAAGTAAAGGAAAGCTTGACAGCTGGTCTTGAAAACACCTCGGACATGTATTTTCCTTTCCGATTATATCATCCAAGCGAGACTTGTCAAGGGATGTCATCGTCCATAAACATTCTTCGCATAAAAAAAATATCCTTTCTTTACTTTTAGGATTACCTTCGCATTTTAATTCCACGTTAGCCTTCATACTTACACAATCGGCTTGTATTATTGGTCTTATTAATTTTCGGCTTTTGAATAGTTAAGAAGTTGTAATACCCCTTCTAGTAATACGCCTTCTATTGGATTTAGAATATCGTTTGTAGGAAATATAACGTGTTTATAGCATGTTGGGCAGTTAGATACAAGCCAGATTTGCTAAGTTGTGTCTTCATAATGAGAGAGCTAACACATCAAAATTTTTTTGGTGCACTAAAGAGACAGTATATTATGTTACCAACCATAAGACAAATAAATCTCAGAAATTAAATAATTTTATGTTGTCAACACCCGAAGCATGTGACTCCGAGACCACACTAGAGGGATTCGAATCCCGTATCCGAGTCTCATTTGATTTTTGTAAAATTATAAACACGCTATAATTGTATTTATTATTGTGAGCAACTAAATTTCCACAGTTTTTCTTTTTTTCTAAAAATAACCATAATTATTTTGCTATTTTGCTATTTATGATTAATTATGGTAATCGGTAGAGTTACACCAACAGGGAACAAAACTTACTGTATAAGTGCCTATTTGCATGCAGGCGTAGTGTTTCATGAAATATTGAAACAGATGTCTAATAGTATTGAGAAAGTAACTTTGACATATGTATAACGTATGACCCTGCCAATAGCACAATTAATCTGGAAGTTCGTTATAGGATTGACAGTCAGGACATTTCAATACAATGTTGACTAAACGAATATTTTCACCAACATTGTCTATAAGAACAAGATTACAGTTCCCACAGGAATACCTTCTTAAACCAGTACCATGGCCCACAAATAGTGGACGTTTTCCATAGTTCTCGCCCCCTCCAATAACCGTCTTAGTGTTTCTCTCTGGTTTTCGAACAATCTTGCATCTAATTTCTTCCAAATATTGTGAGTACTTATTCTCACCATTGTATATAAAAAACCATTTGCAATAGAGCGACTAGTTATAATGTATTCACTAACTGCGAATAAATCTTAGATATTTCTGCCTAATCTTCATCTCCCTATCTGATACAAACACATTGCCTTTGTAGTTACAGGAACATCATTTGGAAAAAAGAAGATGGTAGCTCCAGTCCAGTGGAGTCAAATGGATAGATTACAAACTCCTCCGATAGTAACATCTGATTTTGTATATCTTAGATTAATTGGAGGTCGAAGACTAGCTGAAACCTAATTTGGTAAATTACAAATCGATAGAACTGAAGAGATAAGAAATTGGGCCAATAAAATGAAAGAATTAAAGGAAAATGAGAAAGATGTCAAAGATATAAGAAGAATGTTGAAATACGTTTGATAATGGTTGTAGATGAAAAAATAGAAGAAGCGAAATACTTCTTAGATAAGATTAAGAAGGCTACTGAAAGGAAAGATTTTATTCCAAATTTAAGTGCCTATCTGTCTGCGACAAGAAGCATTCCTGACTACTTGTTACAAGATTACAATGTGAAATACGGATTAAAGATTTCATTAGATAAGAGACTAAATAAAGACATATTTGAAGAGGTAGCAAGGAGAAGAAATAATCCGAACGCCATCGCATTTATCAAGGGTTATAATAATAACTTTAAGAAATTAACTAGAGATAAAATAGCAAAATTATTACTAACCAAGAGAAATATCAGGGTGCATAGGACAGACCTTCCATTACAAAAAAATGTTAGTGCATCAATTATAGAAAATGTAGGTAAACGCTCTGCCATTTCGAATACTAGAGTCAAATGGTTGTTTGATGATTACAAAGAAGCGGACGTCATTGAAGTGTGCAAACAATACTTACGATTAATGAATGATTTTGTTAAGAACGTGACGACTAAATTTCCTTAGTCCCACGATTTTAACATCTCCCTCAAATTTTATTTTATTTCACCTCTTGAATAAAAAGTCACCATAGACTTTTTCCAGCAACATCAACACATTCCTTATACAATTCTTCCTGACTTTTATTGTTCGTAGTATCTCTGGTAGATAATTCTGTTAGGTTTGCACTTGAAAAATTAGTTGCTGTATTTGTTTGATTTTCATTTTCGATTTCACTCGAAGGACTGTCTGCAAATCTGAAACTTTTGACAATTTGCTCAAACTCAGGCAGATACTTTTCATAATCTCCTATATATTCCATATGATAAGGTTCCTTATCATGAATAACAAAATATATTACAATCTTACCAACTCCATATTTAGCCGATTCATTTGCAGAATATCCTGACTGATTTTTCGTTACCAACTGTAGTGTATTGTTGTGACGTAATGTTTACGATACCAAATCTATCTATTAGATATTTCACACATGTTTCAAGCGGAGCATTTTTTATAGGATAGTAAGCATCTTGGATAAAATATGCGAATACGCCATTATGTACTGCTTTACCAAGAAGAATGTCACTAAATTCACCGGGTGTCAACATTATGAGGTTAGCCGGTCCAAAACCTGTACTTTCTGCCTGTGGTGTATTCGAACCTTCTTTATATGTCCAATTATCAGGTATCTTTATTGAAAAATAGAGGCTTTCAACACGGTCGCTTCCTCCAGCAAAAACAGCAGTAACAGAGAAGGCTAGTAGAAATATCATTATTGATACTATAATGAAAATTTTTTTGTTATACAATAACCATATCACCTAGTGAATTGAAAAGATTCTACCATTTTATTGGCTAAGGGTAACGTTTCTGGAACTTTTAATTGTTTATCAAGATAGGTAAGTTCATAGTATCTTCCATCTACAATAACATTTATTCGATATACATACGCATCGTCTGCAGTCCATTCTTGCTTAATACCCTTATTACCATAAACAGTAACTTCATACTGTCTAATTAATTTATAGTCGACTGGTAAAGCAGCAGGACTGTAAACAAAACACCTACTAACTGTAATAAACTATTATGAATTATATACCTTAATGTTGAATATAAATAGAAAATTCGTAGCCGTCTTCGTTGCTTCGATGGCTGTGTTGCTTGGAGCAGCAATGATAGCGAATCCAATTGCCCAGGTTAACGCACAGGGAAATCAGACTAATGCGACAAATGCAACTGCGGGAGCAGCAAAAAATGTAACTGGGGGAGAAAAGAAAGTAGTAGCAGCGGTAAAAATAGACGTTGATCCAGTAATGAAAGCGTTAAAAGATGCTTACCCAAAACTAGGTGATGTTAAAGACGCTAAGGGCCTTGTTGATGCATTGAAGGATATCAAAGACCCAAAAGAAGTTGTAAGGAATATGGTAGCAGCGGGACTTCTGCAGAATTTGGAGATATTCAAAACAGTACAGGATATGCAATAAAACACAAATTCCCCTTTCTTTTTTTATTGTTGGCTAGACGCTAAACGAGAATAACAAAAGGAAATATTGGAGATAATCGAAAGTTCGTCAGACTATTAAGAAGTTGTTTACCCTGCCTCAATAGGGCAATCAAAAATATTTGCATATTTTTTAATTCCTATCAGTGTTTAGTATCCTTAAGTCTTTAAAGTTCAACGTGTAGTAAGTGCTAGACTCATAAGTTAGAGAATTCTAGTTTTAAGAATGGAGGAAGCATCTTCACATCATCTTCACACATGACGGTTATGAGTTCTGGAGCATCCAGCACCTAGGTGCTTATCTATAGTTAAAGTTAGAAATTCTCACTTTTAGTGTCTTAATATGTTGAGTTGAGCCATTAAATTATTCAGATATAAGCTTAATATTCGCTAAACTTGCTGATAACTGGGGATTGCGAATAGTGTCAATTCTGTCACTCATCCCACCGAACCTCATTTGACAAATCCACTTGACAAATCCTTAATCTGTCATATGAAGTTAAAGACTCAAAAAGTATCAATGGGTTCCAAAATTAGAGCACTAGTGTTATCAGTTCCACCGAACCCGACTAGACCTTACTATGATTAGTAACATAAAAATACGTAATTGTGTGGAAGTGTATGTTGCATACCAGTAACTATACTTTAAAAATTAATAAATCTGCAAAAACGTCAAATGTAAACAAATGTAAATATATTGTTCCGCTGCTGAATTCAGTTTTTGACCCTCGATTAGAAATTAGTTACCTCTATAAATTAACTATGGTTTACAACTTGTGAAAACTGCTAAGGAAAATGTAAGGGAAATTGTACATGAGTATTGGAAGAGCTTAAACAAAAGGACGCAGGAAAGAAAAACAAATCATGAGTTCTGACTTAGGAGTCATAGATTTATTAGAAGTTGAATTTATAATGTCTATCAGATTAATGAGATACTATGTCAAGGGTAAGCTGAATCCGAAAAATAGAAGTAAATTAGCAGAAGGTATCAAGTCAGGTAGTCTAGCAAAAGGAAAGATATTCTACGAAGGAATGCAGGCATCTTTGAGAGGAGCAACGATTGATGAAACTGACAATGTGCATTTTGTTGAAGTTTGTTACTGTTTGGAAGGTGGTCTATATCCCATGGCAATGGAGATACCAACATTGAATGACTTTTTGATTCAATTGAGGTAAGGGACGGACGGTTTAGAGCTAAATGTACAATGGAGTGTGAAGCTTGTGATTGTACGCGTGCAATCAAGTTGCCTGGGAAGCGCCTGAACGAAAGGCTAAATCTGGTGAATAATGAATTACATGAAAAAGAGGACGCCACTATGAGATTTACAGATTTTGGTAGAATAGTACTTAACAGGAGAAAGCAAAGTGTAGGACTAGAGCTCTTAGAAAAATAGTCAATGAATGCGCATCGTCAAAAATTAAACCGATAATAGGCGGTGCGGCAATCTCAGGCCTTTTTGCAATATTTTATGATTGCGAATATTTCAGAATCAAAAATATTCCTGATACCAGTGAGTCTCGCACAATTCTCGAAAATCTTGAACTTAGTATTAGTAGTCGATTCAAGCCGTAAAGATAAATGCCAAAGAATCGCTCGCTGGAAATGATACTTACTCTAATATCGTCTAATGCCTATTTTTAATGAAAATTAATAAGCATTGACACTAAAGAATCTATCCAAAAATTATGGTATGTGGTTGAATAGAATCTTTACCACAGAAGGGACTTTTACCTCCCCGTCTTTTTGCAGGATTTTGATACTGTTTTACTCCCTTGGCATGTTTCGTTTTTTCAGTTAATGATTTCAGAATCCCAATTTAGAGCCAAAATCTAGACGTAGCTCTGTTTATCTACTTCAAATCTGATATATTATTAGGGATCAAATTATGAAATGTCCTCCCAAAATTGAACCTCTGGAATTTCTAGTCTATGTTAACAATGCTGAGATCATCTTCACCACCGTTATTGGCCAAACTAGTGTCAATAAGAATAGTACCTGTGAATTATACGATTCATTCATGGTGTTGTCATGGTGTCAGTTTTAAGTGAATGCTAATTGACAACAGATTCATGGCCTGCATTACCCTTGTCAGTGTGGAAAGACACGTATGAGACGCTACATAGATGGACCCAAATAGTAGGAAAAATCCGACTCGCACTTACACCGATGGAGAACCATTGGTGGAACACTACTCTTTATGTGTCACCGCGAGGACTCACAACGTCGGCAATCCACTACCAGGGCCGACTTCTTCAAATTGACTTCAATTTCATTGATCATAATCTTGTAATTGAAACAACTGATGGCCCCGTTAAATCGATTGCTCTACGACCTCGTACAGTGGCCGACTTTTATCAGGAAACAATGGACGCAATGACCTCTGTAGGAATGCCAGTAGAAATATGGACTACGCCCGTAGAAATCGCTGATAGAACGCCATTTGAAAAGGATGAGAAGCATTCGTCTTACGATCCTGAATACGTGCAGAAATTCTGGCGCATCTTGACACAGGCTGATAGAGTCTTTACTGAATTTCGTTGCAGATTTAATGGGAAAGTGAGCCCGGTTCATTTTTTCTGGGGTGCTTTTGATTTAGCCGTTACTCGGTTTTCTGGACGTACGGCACCTCTCCACCCAGGGGCACCAAATGTAGCCCGCTTTGTGGCGGTCGAAGCGTATTCACATGAAGTGTCTAGTTGCGGTTTTTGGCCAGGCGGTGGTCCCGTTGATCGACCAGTTTTCTATGCTTATGCGTATCCGGAACCAAAAGGATTCAGCAAATTTCCTACACAACCTTCCCAAGCTTTCTACCATAAAGAGATGGGAGAATACCTCTTACCCTATGATGTGGTACGTACGGCTACATCTCCTGATGATGTTTTGTTGTCTTTCTTACAGAGCACCTACGAAGCAGCTGCGACATCCGGAAACTGGGATCGAAGTATATTGGAACGCCAGTAATTACCTGTACGAATTACCGATGAATCCATTTTATGATATTCTCTCTACCAAAAAACAGTCAAAGGCCTTAACATGATCTAGAACGCGTTTTCGTAAAGGAAGCAAATCAAGCCAATACATAAAAGTGTCTTCATCACTATTGCATACTAACTTTGAGTGAAGAATCGGAAAGCAAAGAATCTGAAAGAGAAGAAATGAAGGAAGAAAATTGCCCACACACATAGTGATCTACTTCAAGAACGTGAAAATTGACAGGAAAAATTACTAATTCTGTTATATTTGGTTCACTTTCATAATCATTCCTATTGATAGAACATAATTCCATAACACAAATAAAATTTAGGCGTCAATCTACTTCTTTACTTATAATTAGTTCCATTTTCATCATATCAGAGGTTTTACTTCTCCAGTTGATAGAGTTCCATTGGCGGCGAGTTTCAACATTGGGCCAAATGTCTTTCCACCATCATTGCTTATTATCATAACTGGCTCATTACTTGTCTGATTTCTCTCCCACCAAGTGACGACTACCTTGACCCCATCTGCAGCTATTTCTGCATCTTGAGAATTTGAATTAGTGCTGTTACTCAAGTCAATTTCGTTACTAAATGTCTTTCCAGCGTCAGCAGAAGCCCTAAACATAACTTCATCATTTCCTGTCTTATTTGACGACCATGTAAGGTAGATGTTATCTCCTGAAATGGCTACTGGTACTTTTTTACTAGATTCTTCAGAGAAGCTTTCTCTGAGTGCATACGCTTGGTCCAATAAGAATATTGGAGCTATTCCACCCGGTATTGTTATTAGCGTTATTGCTATGACAGCCTCCAAAACAAACCTTGTCTTCATAATTGACTTTTAAATATAGGTAGTATATAAAAAAGCGAGCTGGCTCAGTCTTCTAATCATAAGCCAACAAATCAGGTTGGCGTGTAGCGGCAAGAACCAAAAATTATGTCAAATTTAGTTCGAATCCGACCAGCCCCAAAAGCAAAATGGGTTCCAAAATTGGACTGCTAGCGTTATCAGTTCCACCGAACCCGATTCACTAGTGTATCGTTTTATAGGACTACAACCATCGTAGGGGGCCATGTCAGATCAGACTACTGCGTCGCTCTCTACTACCAGACTTACAGCATATACAAAATTCAGGATGGCACTAAAATCAAAGGAAGTTCAAAGACAATATCCAAATCTATTGGAAAGATTTCTTGATTTTTGTAAGTTCAAAGGTTCGAATGTAGAAGAGAAAGTCCAATCGTTTTATGAGTTTGCTAGGACTAAATCCCAAGAGGAGATCGAAGACCTAATAATCAGATTTGTCTTGTTCCAGAAAGAACGAATTGATAACAAGGAAATTACATCTGGAACTCTAAGGAACTATTTAAAGGCAATTAAGCTACTTTGCAAAATGAATCGTATTAACGTCTTTTGGGACATGATTTCTAGATCGCTCCCCAAGGTCAAACAATACGCGAATGATCCTGTACCCACAACCGACGAGATCAAAAAAATAATTGAGTATCCAGACCGCAGGATTAAGCCTATCGTACTATTGTCTTTATCGTCAGGAATAAGGGTTGGAGCTTGGGACTATATGAAATGGAACCACATTACACCGATAAATGATGAATCGGGTGCTATAGTTGCAGCTAAGCTACTCGTATATCCAAATGAACCCGAAGAATATTTCACATTTATGACTCCTGAAGCTTACAGCGCAATCAAAGAATGGATGGATTTTCGCTCTTCATTTGGGGAAGAGATAACTGGGGAAAGCTGGGTTTTAAGGAACACATGGCAAAAGGTGAAGCCTAGATACAGTCATCGTGTAGGTCTAGCGAGATATCCAAAACCGTTTAGAAGCACGGGAATTAAAACTCTCGTTGGAAGGGCGTTACAAATACAAGGAATAAGATCAAGACTCAATTTGGCAAATGGTCAAAAGAAACACGAGTGGAAAACGCTGCATGGTTTTCGTAAATTCTTCAAAACTCAGACAGAGCGAGTAATGAAATCGTTAAATGTCGAAATACTTATGGGCCACGACATAGGTCTAGCGAATTCCTATTGCAAGCCTTCAGAGCATGAACTCTTTGAGGATTACTTAAAGGCTGTTGATTTGCTGACAGTAAATCAGAATAAAAACAAACGGCTTGAAAAGGAAATCGATGGTCTTAATGTGCGATATCCATTGTCGCTGTTGGTTACTTTACTCGGTTCTAGTATATTCTGTTGGAGTGATTTGTGGCTTATACCCTTTGGTGTGGATAGTCTCATAAATTTCCCTCATGTGCTCTATAGTAATAATATTTGGTGATAGCAGCTCACTTGGGATATCTAGACAACTTAGTTATCGTGCCTCTCAAGACACTAGGCAGAGTACACCCAGAGTATTACGCTAACCTCATTTTTTGGCTAATTCAAGAGTAACAGACCTAAGCGTGAAAGTGTTCAAATATCATTTGAGATAAGAAACATCAGGAGTTATTGGATCAGGACACGAATGAATTTTCATACGAATCCAATTGGGCACATAGAAATATTGATTCCCAAGATTCTCTGATTCTCTGATTCACGATATAATCGAGTCAAATATGATTCAAAATCATACATGTAATATGCGCACAAGTTCAGCAGGATCATCAACGTCCATAAATAGTTCTAGGCCTTCGTTTGAAGTATTTTGACTTGCACCAAAGCATAAATCCGTCTTATCTCCATAACTAAGTATGAAGGATTATCCGAATTTATTCAGACAGACAGATGATTTTACACAAATAACTGAAGTGCTACGGAATCATGATGCATGCGATATAAGCTTCTATGAAGTAAATGGTACTGGTAGAGGAGAACGAGACTCTATACAAGAAATAGTAGAGGGATGTATGGCAGGGAAATCAAATATTATGGACTATGAAAGGAGAACAAAAAGTGAAACAATTCTACCTGACTGGAGGTTTATCCGCCGCCAAACAGTTGGTGGTTTTTGCGAATTGACAACGCCAACGTACGAAACGTTAACTACAGATAATGCGGTTCTGCTTATCGTCGACCATCAAGTCGGTCTGGTTGCCGGTTCCCGTGACCCAGACCTGCAAGATCTCAGGAAGAACATCGTTGGTGATTTGTGAATCATGGATAATCTCCATGAAAGAGGAAATGGAATGCCTTCAAAAAAATTAGAGAACCGAGTAGCCGTCATTACGGGAGCGACCAGCGGTATGGCACTTGCTACTGCTAAATTATTCGTCGAGGAAGGTGCATACGTGTTTATCACCGGCCGCCGCCAAGAAATGCTAGACAAAGCAGTCAAAGAAATTGGCAAAAACAACGTAACTGGAGTTCAGGGTGATGCCGGCAAGATTGCCGACCTAGATCATCTGTTCGCCATAGTCAAAAACGAGAAGGGTCGCATTGACGTCCTCTTTGCTAGCGCCGGTTATGGTGAGATCAGTAATCCACTTGGCTCCATTACCGAGAAGGGCTTCGATGATACGTTCAATGTTAACGTTCGCGGGACCTTGTTTACTGTGCAAAAGGCTCTGCCGCTCATGAAGGACGGCGGATCAATCATTCTGAATAGTTCTATAGCCGGAGTGAAGGGATTTCCTGGTACTAGCGTGTACAGTGCCAGCAAAGCTGCCGTCCGTTCTTTCGCCCGAACTTGGACTGCTGAGTTCAAAGGAAAGATCAGGGTCAATGTCATTAGTCCAGGTACGATAGATACTGCCATGCTGGCTGCTGCTGCCACTCAAGAAATGAAGGACGGCTTTGTTTCCATAATCCCAATGGGTCGAATAGGCAAGCCGCGTGAAATTGCTACCGCTGCGCTCTTTCTGGCGTCCGATGATTCCAGATTCGTTACTGGTATCGAGCTATTCGTTGATGGCGGGGTAGCGCAGGTCTAAATGAAAGTAGAAGCAAAACATCTTTTCCGGCACATATACTGTAATTAGTTAGTCTAGGTCATCAACATTTGCGCTTGGATTACATACATTAGTGTACTGCATCCCACCGAACCCGAATTATTGTTACCAAAATTAGTAAATAGATGCAAGGCTAAAACCATTTATTCTGTCATTGCTACATTATACTTTATGGCAAAATTTGTTGAAATGGATGAGAGGACAAAATTTAAAGATCAGACAGAAGAAAAAATAGACGGTCCAGTAATTCTGATAAACAAATTCAGTGTACATCCAGATAAGGTTGAGCAATTTCTGAAGGATTGGGCAGATGATGCCAGTGCGTTTAAACGGCAGCCAGGATTCGTTTCTGCACAGTTGCATAAGGGGGTAGGAAAAAGTAGTGTATTCATTAATTATGCAGTTTGGGAATCAATGGAATGTTTTAAGGAAGCAGTTAATAAAATACTCTTTAATTCCGAACCACAATCACAACTATTAAAATATGATGACAACAGTTTAGTAATTTCTCCGCATTTATTCAAGAAGGTTGCCGTTCCAGGAATGTGTGGAGTAGAGTAAGGATATAATGACAGTGATTGACACTAGTATAGCAGGACTGGTAGGTATGACGCCCTTAATTCACTTTCAATTATTTATGATCGGTTCTGATATGGGCATCCAATTCCCTTTCATTTTTGAATACACGTCCACATGATCTACATTTCATTTTGTATTTTCTTCCGCGAAGGTAATCGGCTAAATGCATTAAATATACGGTAAGACCCCACATGAAATAATATGCGATAATTCAACTTAAAATTCTTTGACGTGTATGATTGTGATTGATACACTTAGCTATGTGAGCCCAACCGAACCCCATTAAATTTAATCATTCTATCCGATGGTTGAATTTCAAATATGCTTAAATACAAAAAAAGGCATTAATTGTGATTCGATTTTGAGTGGCAAAGAAGAAATAATAGCTGCAATGGAACATTTTGAAGAAGAACATCAAAAGCTTCTTCCTAAAGTTGATCGGAGATTCGTAATCGATCTGTTTCTACGTTTACGCGAAAAACCTGATGAAAAGCCAATGATACGATTGAAACTTGGGTTGAACCAGGACGAGATACCCAAGCCATTAGAGACAAGGTGATACAGATGACTGGAACTGCTCCCCAAATTTACGACAATGGAACACATCTTGTTGCAAACCACCGAATTGACTATGACCTACTAAAGAAAATCCAAGACCATCCAAAGGTCATTGAAGTAAAAGGAACCTACACGCGCTTATCTTGTATTTTTGGCAACAAGTTTAAAAAAACATGCATTTTGATACGCAAACCACTGGGCCCATACCTAATTCATATTACCGTTTCCACATGTCACTTTCATAGCATGTTTTGTCGTATATCAATGATATGTTGGTAGTTTTAAACGGGCCAAAATACAAATATTGATTGTTGTGCTTATACAACCAAATTTAGTTAGATGGATTCAACAACATAAAATACAGTCTTCATGACAAATGTAACTAAAACCTTTTTACTAATTCTCACTCCCAATTCTTATTTGAAATCTGTAAAATAGTAATTTCATTAAGTATATACTCGTTTCTCCTAAAGAGACCAAGTTCAAACGATGGCCTTCCAGTGAGTCTCTGTATGTATAGACCAACCAAAATTTTTGGTGAAAACAAGTGAACAATGATGAGATAAATTATCTATGGTCTGGGGAGTCTGCCTGGTGCAAGTGCGGCCATCATGTGTGAGCAAAAAAGAAAGGCGAGTGGAGAAATAAGGACAAGACTTGACTAAATACAAAACTACAAAAAACGGTTAGAAATTCTAAATTATCGGAAATCAATTTGTATAGCGATTTTTCATTAATTAATAATGTCTGAAATTGGTTTAGTGGAAATATTCAACATGGGAGAAGCGGTCGCATTAATCGGTACACTGTTTGTAATCCTGTATTTCTCCAGAAAACAAGCACAGAGTCTGTCAGTAGACATAGAAACTAAGGTTCTAAATGATTTGGCGGAAAGAATGCACACACAAGTCAAGATCTTAATGGAACGGCCGCAACTGACAAAGGTTTTAAATAAGGTGGATGCGGAGTCACCAGAATTAACATATGCTTACGATATTCTATTTACGTTTGCGCACGCATTTCATATGCGTCAGAGAAAAGTATTAAACGACAATGAGTGGACTGGTTGGGTTCGATGGTATAAAAGTGCATTCAAGCAAGGAGCATTAATGGAAATATGGCAAAAGACTATTGAAATGGAAAAATGGTTTGATCCAGCATTCCAAGATTTCATAAATAGAGAAATTGTTTCTGTTACTCACTAGGATCGAACTGAATAAGAAAGATAGCAGATAGATTCTTTGTTAGAATCCTGTTATGCATATAGCGGGTGATACTCTCCATTTTTGTGTAATTTCCGTAATAGTATAATAATTGTCGACAAAGCCGAAGATATGGATGGAAA
>Ga0193721_1000118_pt1 | contig 24290 bp, 22 predicted proteins | sample U2s2metaG_FD_145078 | JGI IMG/M metagenome (GOLD analysis project Ga0193721, IMG submission 145078) | Soil microbial communities from a riparian zone of the East river system, Colorado, United States - U2s2 | ecosystem: Environmental > Terrestrial > Soil > Riparian zone | place: USA: East River...
CTTTGCCTGTGCGGCTTCTCAATGGCTGTGGCGCCTTGCTGGATAAAAGCCCAATTCCGCGCACGCCTCTTCGTGCAGTTGATGTAATCGAGACGGCAAAACGCCGTTGCGATCTCGATGATTTTGGCGGAGGCGACTTTTTCGAGGGCATCTCGCGGTTGCTCGATTCCTGCCAGCGTGAGGCACAGCTTAACTTGATCGGAAGGATTGTTCTTCGAGCAGATCTCATACGCATACTGTGTTCACGTTTGTTCATACAACGAGATCGGAAGGCGTATCCAGGCATCGTGCGACAGGAAATCCGTGAGCCGCTCTTCATCGTCGGCCTGCCTCGCAGCGGTACGACCTTGTTGCATACCTTGCTCGCGTTGGATCCCGATCACCGAGTCCCCCTCACGTGGGAAGTCATGACGCCATCCCCACCTAATTGCGATAATGAGAAACGACGAATTCAACGGGCAATTAGCAGTTGTAATTGCTTCAACTGGCTCGCGCCCACGTTTCGCCAGGTGCACCCCGTTGGTGCAGAGCTTCCGCAAGAATGTGTCAGCCTAATGGCGCCGACATTTATGAGTGATCAGTTCGATGCGATGTATTATGTCCGTTCGTATCGGGCCTGGTTCTTTCGCCAGGATTTGCGACCGGCGTACGAATATCACCGCCGATTTCTTCAACATCTGCAGGTCCGGCAAAACGCGCAGCGTTGGGTGCTCAAAGCCCCCACGCACATGTTTGCCTTGCCAAGTCTGCTGTCTGTTTACCCTGACGCGCTTTTTGTCCAAACCCATCGAGCGCCTCTCGATGCCATGGCTTCAGTATCGAGTTTGATAACGATCCTTCGCCGTGTGTTTAGCGACGCAGTCGATCCACTCACTGTTTGCCGCGAGGCGATCGATTATTGGTCGAACACGCTGGATAGATTCTTGCGGGAACGAGATCGATTGGCACAACGTCGCATTTGCGACGTGGATTATGCCGAGATCCGTCACGATCCTCTCACGGTAGTGCGACGAATTTATACGCACTTCGGTTGGTCCTTGTCCGCGAAAGTAGAGCAACGGATGCGCCAGGCACTGGCAAGCAAGTTGCAGGAACGAAATGGGCTTCATCAGTACGACCTCTCACAGTTCGGAGTGCAAGAAGCAAAGAGCGCCGCTCGATTTGCGGCCTATTGCGACCGGTTTGGTCTCGCTGCGCGCAGGAAATATTCGTCTCGCGAGCGAGCGGAAAACCTCGCTAAAAGGTAGGGTCAATATTTCTACAAGAGCGGGTCGAGTTGCTGGAGCTACCGGCATGAGGAAAACTTTGCTAACATGACCTTTGAATTACGCCGCTCGATTACGGCCGATCATCCCAGCTTGCCCGGACATTTTCCGGACGCGCCCCTCGTACCAGGCGTATTGGTCCTTGATGAAGTTCTCGCAGCATTGCGTGATTGGCAGAAAGACTGTCAGCTTACGGCGATCAGGACGGTCAAGTTTCTGCAGCCACTAAAGCCTGAGCAGCCATTTACCATTTGCCTTTCCACGAGCAACGATGACGCGAGTAGAGTCAATTTTTCCTGTCGCGTCGAAGGCCACTTAATAGTTGAAGGCCAACTTGAAGTTTATTGCGGAACAAAGATGAATTCGTGAACGCACCCTTTCCCGACGCGCAAACCTTTAAGGTAGGCCCAAGCGATCCGCGCCTGGCTGAATACCTCAAGGAATATCCACCGCCGGTGTTTAGTGAACGACTGTATCAAAGCATCGAATTATTGGAGCGTTACAGCGTCGAGGTGGCTATCGATCTGGCGGGCCGATTAAACGCGATCGATCATCTCAGCGAATGGCGATCGGTCGATGATTTGTGTCGTCGACTTTCGTTTCAGCCTTCTTTCAAGTTCGCCTTACAATGGATCCTCGAACGTCTGGCCGAAATCGACTGTGTTGAGGCTCGGACCGACGGGACCATTCGCCTTTACCGTCTGCGAAATACGTTGCGCAAACCGGATATCGAAAACCTCCGTGCAGCAGCTCTACAAATAGATCCTGGGAATGCAGCGACCTTGGATTTACTGGATCACGCCGCAAGCCTTTATCCTGCTGTCGCCAGTGGCGAACAAAGCGGTGATCGCAATTTACTCGGTCCGCAAGGAGTGCCGTTATGGCTCAATTATTTTCACAATGAAAATTTAAGCTATGCAGTGAATAACTGGGTCGGCGCAGCGGTTGCCGCTAAGCGGGTTTCCGGTCGGCGCGCGCTTCGGATCCTGGAAGTCGGCGCAGGCCCCGGCAGCGCCAGCGAAATTTTGCTACGCGTGTTCGACGAACGCGGGCTTTTGCCACGGGTGGAACGTTATCTCATCACAGAGCCGAACGCGTTCTTCCTGCGATCCGGCCAGCGCAAATTGGCAAGACAGTATCCTGGTCTTCCGATCGAATGGAGTGCGCTCAATCTCGATTTGCCTTGGAGCGATCAAGGCATCAACTCGGGTGAATTCGATTTGATATACGCCGTTAATGTCATGCACATCTCCAGGGACCTCTTGTTTAGCTTGAACGAAGCACGCTCGGCTTTGGCTAGCGACGGCTGGCTCGTGATCGGCGAATGTCTGCGGCCCTATTTCAACCAACCAATCTACCCCGAGCTGATGTTTCAGATTCTTGAGAGCTTCACCAACGTCCAGACAGATCCAGAGATTCGCCCTAACCCGGGGTTTCTGACTGCGGAGCATTGGCGGCGCGCGTTTACACGCGCAGGCTTTCAGTGTGTCGACATTGCGCCGAACATCGATCGCATTCGCGAGATCTACCCACACTTTTTCACCGGCGCAATCTGCGGACAAAAAGTCGTGCCCGGAAAATGACCTCGGACGTTCTCGAGACGAAAGGCTCCGACCCGGTGCGTTGGACTGGCCTGCCTGAACGCGGCACACTTACCTCGCTGCAATTGATCGCCTGGATCGCGACGCACATCGGGCGTTGGGCGGCAAGGCTGCTGTTATATCCGGTCACAACGTATTATGTGATTACTGCAGGCGCGGCTCGCCGAACTTCGTACGAATACCTTAAGCAAATGCGCGGCTACCCCGCCCACTGGTGGCACGTGTTTCGTCATTTTCTTTGCTTCGCCGCGACCATTCTGGATCGCGTTTATCTGTTGCGCGGTGAGTTCCAGCGCTTTGAGGTAAAACTTCATGGCAAAGAAATCCTGCACCGCTGCATGGAAAGCGGAAAGGGTTGCATTCTGCTGGGCTCACACCTGGGCAGCTTCGAAGTATTGCGGGCTCTGGGCGTGATGCAGGGAAAGTTTCCGCTCAAGGTTTTGATGGACGCAAACCACAACCAAAATATCACCCGCTTTCTGGATGCATTGAACCCTGTGGTCGCCGGCACGGTAATCGCGCCGGATCGGATGGATACTTTGCTGACAGTTAAGGAGAGTCTCGATGCGGGGTTTTTCGTTGGCACGCTCGGTGACCGTGTGTCGAACGATGGTAAGACGGCCCGATGCCAGTTTCTTGGGCGGTCAGCCGCGTTTCCGGTCGGCCCGATTGTGCTTGCCGCAATGACGCATCGTCCCGTCATTTTGTTTTTCGGTCTCTACCGCGGGGGAAAACGCTACGAAATTTACTTCGAGCATTTTGCTGATGAGATCACCTTGGATCGCGATCGTCGTGCTGAAGAGATCCAGCTATGGATGCAGCGTTACGCCGAACGGCTGGAATATTACGCGCGCCTTGCGCCATACAACTGGTTTAATTTTTATCCGTTTTGGGACCAGGCTTCGCCGCGTTAGATCGCTACATAATCGCATCGGCAGATCGAAACACGGATTACGAATTACAAGGGTTTTCTCACCGCTGTAACGATGTAACGAATCACTGCGAGTCCCAATGGTTTACGAGGTTCCAATTAACAAAGCAGAAATTCGCACATTGATCCCCCACTCCGGTCTGATGTGTTTGTTGGATGAGGTAACTCAGTGGGACGATGGATCGATTACATGCGTCACTAACACGCACCGGGATTCCGCTAACCCATTACGCCGCGGCGGACGTTTATCTGTCGTCCACGCTTTCGAATACGGGGCGCAAGCGGCGGCAGTCCACGGCGGGTTGCGAGCCCGCTCCGTTGGCGGCACTGCGCCACCCGGCTATCTGGCTGCTCTACGCGACGCGCGTTTGCATGTGGTATTTCTGGATGACATTGGATCGCCGCTGCAGGTCTGTGCAAACCGCCTGTTCGGTGACGGTGCCAACACAGTTTATGAATGCCGCGTTTTAGCCGACAATGCCCTGTTGGCGAATGGACGTGTTACCATCATACAGCGCGTCTAGCTGCGTCTCCGTGAACGCGTAACGGGAGCAAATGCCTCAGGAAAGTTCGTTTCGGGTACGACGCCGATACCCAGTACGCGACACACGAGCGCGCCCCTACATCACAATTCCGCCGTCGACGCACAACACCTGACCCGTGATATAACCGGCTTCGGAAGACGCCAGAAATGCCACTGCGTTTGCGATGTCTTCAGGCGTGCCGGTTTTGCCAAGCGGAATCTTTGATTGGATGGACTTTTTAACTTCATCGGAAAGCCCGGCAGTCATGTCTGTCGTAATAAATCCTGGAGCCACAGCGTTGACAGTGATATTGCGACTCGCCAGCTCGCGGGCAAGAGACTTGGTAAAACCGATCAAGCCCGCTTTGCTGGCCGCATAATTTGTCTGCCCTGCGTTGCCCATCAAACCGATCACCGAACTGATGTTGATGATGCGCCCGCTGCGCTGCTTGATCATGCCGCGAATGAGTGCCTGCGCAAAACTAAACGCACCGCGCAAATTTGTGTTAACGACCGAATCCCAATCCTCAAGCGACATTCGCATGGCAAGGACATCTCGAGTAATACCTGCGTTGTTAATCAGGATGTCGGCCCTGCCAAAATCGCCGAGGATTTGAGCACCGATTTTGAGTACGGCTGCATGGTCCGCAACATCGACCGTATAGCCCCTTCCCGCGTCGTGGCGAATTGCGTTGATCTGGTTCGCGATGTTTTTTGCGTTCGCTTCCGTGCGACTCACGCACGCGATCCGTGCTCCCTCATTTGCCAGTCGCAGGGCGGTAGCTTGGCCAATTCCTCGCCCCGCGCCGGTGACGATTGCAACTTGATTTTCGAATCTCATAAGCTTGAACTCCACGTGAAAAATAGGTTCTTACATTGCGCCGTGTCGAGGAAGCGACGCTACACCACGACTCCATAACGACGCTGGCGTCGCCCAAATTCTTCTACGGCGGCAACGAGATCTTTTTTTGTGAAGTCGGGCCACAGTTTAGGCGTGATATACATCTCGGTATAGGATGTTTGCCAGAGAAGGAAGTTCGACAGACGCATTTCGCCCGAAGTGCGAATGAGTAGATCGGGATCGGGATAGTACCGTGTGTAGAGATGTTTGCTGAACATCTCCACATCGATCATCGCCCTGTCGATGTGACCCAGTTCGATCGCGCGAATCAAACTCTTGATGCCATCGATGATTTCGAGACGGCCTCCATAACTCAGAGCGAGAATGAGAGTCAAACCAGTATTGCCAGCGGTCTGCTCGATGGTTTTATGAAGTTGTTCCTGCGAGCTGGAGGGTAAGTCAGTCAATCGGCCGATGGCCTGAAGACGCACATTTTTCTCAATCAATTCCGGTGTCTTCTCTTTCAGAAATTTTTCGAGCAGACGCATGAGCGCGAGGACTTCTGTCTTGGGACGCTGCCAGTTTTCAGCGGAGAAAGCGTAAAGTGTGAGATATTCTACCTTTAATTCGCCACATCCTTCTACGCACTCGCGAACAGCCTGGGCACCAGCTTCGTGTCCTTTGATGCGCGGCAACCCCCGACCCTTGGCCCATCGGCCGTTACCGTCCATGATGATAGCGATGTGACGAGGAACGCTCTTCACGTTCGGAGGCATGACTACAGGATGATTGTCTCACCGCGTGCCGGCCCGACGCTAATCATGGACAATTTTGCCCCCGTTAATTCGGAAATGTATTTGACGTATTTCCTCGCCGCAGGAGGAAGCTGCGAAAAAGTTCGAGCAGAATGAGTAGGCGTATTCCAGCCGCGCACGTCCGTATAGATTGGCTCACAATTGGCCAGCTGTCTTGCATCAGAGGGCGGAACACTAAGGCGCTTTCCATTTAGCCGATAGGCTACGCAAACCCGGATCGGATCAACATGATCCAGCCCGTCCAGGTTAGTGATAGTGAGCTCGTCGATCCCATTGATCATTCTGGCGTAGCGGGTCGCCACAGCATCGAACCAGCCACAGCGACGTTTGCGACCCGTGGTAGCGCCGAATTCTCTCCCCAAGTTGTGAAGCATTTGGGCCAATTGCATATCCTCGGTTGGCAAAGCCCCCTCGCCGACGCGAGTTGTATATGCCTTCATCACGCCTACCACCTGGTCCATCCGGTGAGGCGGCACACCGGTCCCGGTGCATGCGCCCCCGGCGGTTGTGTTTGAGGAAGTCACATACGGATACGTGCCGTGATCGATATCGAGGAATGTTCCCTGCGCTCCTTCGAAAAGAATATTTTTACCCCGCTCCATGGCGCGATGCAGATACACAACCGTGTTGTCAACGAATGGACGTAATCTCTTGCCTGCCGCCAGGTAGCTTTCATTGACCTCTCGAAAACTGACAGGCTTCGCGCCGAGTGCTTGGAGAATTCTGTTGTTCTCGGTCACCTTGGCCTGCAATTTTTTTGAAAACACAATCGGCTGCACCAGGTCGGACATGCGCAGGCCGGTGCGCGCTGCTTTGTCACCATAAGCCGGACCAATCCCGCGTTTGGTAGTTCCAATTCTGGTATGGCCCTGACGCAGTTCGCGCTGCTCATCGAGCAGTCGGTGATAAGGAAGGACCAAATGGGAGCAATCGCTGATTAACAGATTTTTGCCGATTGTAATGCCTAGTTTGCGCAAACCATCGATCTCGCTAAGCAACGCGATCGGGTCGATAACAACGCCGTTTCCGATTACGCAGACTTTACCGCGTCGCAGAATTCCTGAGGGGATCAGGTGTAAAATGTATTTAACGCCACGATGGGAGACCGTGTGCCCCGCGTTATTGCCGCCCTGGCTTCGAACAACGATGTCAGTCTTCGCGGTAAGGACGTCAATAATCTTGCCCTTACCTTCGTCGCCCCACTGCGCTCCAATTAAAATTGTATTGGCCATTGCAATCAGAAATGGGCAAAAAATTTTCCCGATGTATCCGGCAGGACACAGTCGGGACTGCCTACGAATAATAGGTTGGCGGCAACTACGTGCAACAAAATTCGCGCTTTGTCCTACTCTTGCTCGTTAATATTCATACTCGTGCTCTCTAAGAAGCCGAACTGACCGAAGAGACCGAGTAAGAAACGAAGCCTCTGCTTAGGGCGCGGGTGTTTGCCCTTTTGACAAAGGCGTAGCGCTTGGCTCCGATCTTCCGGATTCCATAAACGTTGGCCGCACCGCGCCAGTCGTGTCCGGCTTTGCAGTTCGTGAACTTGGCCGATGCGACGGGTTTGTCTGTTCAGAGTGGGTTTCCCTTTTTACCGGCCTTGGAGTTTCAGGGACGGCTGGGCTCGGCGTTGAAGCAGCCTCGGAATCTGATTGGCCGGATTTTCTCGCTGGAGATGGAATGGGATTGTTGAGCCGCTCGGCAGCGAGGGCTCCCGCCATTCGCATTTCCTCAAGCGTCGGCTCTGAGGATGCAGATTTTTTGCGTGGTTTTGCTTTGGTTCTTTCGGGCTCCGGTGTTGCTGACTCCGCAGGAGTTTGCTCTGGAGGGGGAGCTTGCTTGGAAGCTTCCGGTTTCGCCTCGCGGGCAACGATTACCTCCTGTGAATACAAATGGCCGACGAGAATGAAGCTGCAGAGCAGTACGATGAAAAATCCCCTCGGCATTAAGCGCCGTGATAGATAACTCCAACCCGTTCGCAAGCCCCCATTCACAAAACGTCGCTTATCCAGTTGGCCGCACGACCTTGATCACAGGCAGGGGAAAACGTAGTTGCAACTCGTTTTCCAGATAAATCTCAATGTGGTGCAGTCCGTACTGCTGAAACTGTACTCCGCCAAAATAATGGACGTTAGTCGCGTGCCCTTCCATCTCCTTTAAAACAAATTCCACTTCCGCCTGTGCGATGACCTGTTGTTCGTCGACACCGACGATGCGCGATTTTTGGCGGAACTTTCCCGCTCCGCTGCACCAGCGCGTCCAGATGCAGAGCCGGATATAATTGATCGGTAAGGCAGGCGCGGGGACGACACTCAGCACGCCCACAAGCGTTTGCATACCGTTGATTTCGCAACGGACGTCCTCACAAAGGACAGCGCTTTGCAGATCCGGAAGAATAACGTCGGTCCCCATGACTGGTTAATTACATGATGCCACGCATCAACAGCGTCAATAGTGCAATGCCGAGAACAATCCGGTAAATCGCGAATGGTACAAACCCACGGGCACGCACCCAATTCATAAACCAGGCGACGACGGCAAGTGCTACGATGAATGAAACAATGAATCCGATGGCGAGCACAACCCACGCGTGCGAATTCATTGCCAGCGGCGCAATATCCGCCTCGTGATGGTGTGGCATCACAGTCTTCAAAAAATCAAACCCCGTAGCCACCACCATCGTCGGCATCGATAAAAAAAAAGAAAATTCGAGCGCGGCTGGACGCGACAGACCTGCGACTTGGCCGGCGGCGATGGTGGACATCGAACGGGAAGTCCCTGGGAAAATGGCAGAAAGAATTTGCGCGGCACCAATCCAGACCGCCTGCGGCAAAGTCATTTCGTTCATTTGCATTGTGCGCGGCCGCGTGAAAACAACGTCAACGATCCACATCACGATTCCACCGATAAGAAGCGCGAAGGCCATCACCCAGAGATTTTCGAGATTTTTGCCGATTTGTTTCGTCAGTGCCCATGCTGGCACTGCGGTTACAACAAACGCAATCAAGGTCAGACTTAACGGATGCGTGAAAATCGTGCGATCGCCGCGTTCGCCTTTTGGAAACGTGCGAACAAACTGCAGGATGCGGTGCCAAAAGTAAACGGGTAACGCCAGAATGGCGCCGAGCTGGATAACGATCGTATACATTTTCCAGAAACCGTCGTGAAGGTCGATATGCAGCAACGCTTCGCAGATGCGCAAATGCGCGGTTGAGCTTACCGGAAGAAATTCCGTCAGCCCTTCGACGACTCCGAGAAAGACTGACAACAGATATTCATGCATGGATTGAAGCGTTAAAGTTACAGTGCCTCCGCCCCCCGTTCACCCGTCCGAATGCGCACGGCCTCTTCGACCTCGGTCACGAAGATTTTGCCATCGCCGATCTTCCCTGTTTTGGCTGCTCCCAAAATTGCCTCGACAGCCCGCTGTGCGCGGTCGTCTGGAACAATCATTTCGAATTTTATCTTTGGAAGAAAATCAACGGTGTACTCCGTGCCGCGATAGATTTCGCTGTGTCCCTTTTGTCGGCCAAATCCTTTCACCTCGCTAAGAGACATTCCTTCTACACCTGCTGCCATTAGGGCTTCCTTCACCGGCTCTGCTTTGAAAGGCTTGATGATTGCCTCGATCTTTTTCACCGCGCCAAAACTAGAACTGACGTACCAAATGGCAAGCAATCCGATTCAAATGACAGAATCGGATTACTTTTGTTCACTCGACTACGGCTATCCCCCATCGTCTGAAGGTTGTAATTCTGCACTATATCTTCGTTTGTCTGCAGGAGAGTCAGTGATGACATGGCAAAGGATACTGCATTATCGCACTCGAACGTTATACCCTTGCATTTACATGTCTGCTTTACTTGAAGGAGAGTTCCGAAGTTGATTACGGAACCCGCACAGCCTGCCTCCGTTCTCAATCGCTTGCCCGCATGCCGTGGTTTAATCTGCTACTTCCTTCTCACTTTTAGTTTCTCCTGGCTCATGTTCCTGCCGGGTCTGCTCACGTATTACGGAGTTCTGAATCTGAGTTCACAGGCGGTGCGTTGGTTCGCCATCGCCGGTTTGCTCGGACCAACCTTGTCGGGATTTATCATGACGGGTTTAATTGAAGGGCGGCAGGGCGTGAGTCGCTTGTTGCGGCGGATCGTGCGCTGGCGCGTGGGGCTTGGATGGTACCTGTTTGCCCTTATTGGTCTGCCAACAGTAATGGTGCTCGCTACTATCGTCCGACCTGGAGCGTTGAAATCGCTCGATGTTTCCGGCCAACCGTTCCGCGTGGCCTACCTGCAGGCCTTCGTTTTCATGGCAGTTATCGGAGGACCACTCTTCGAAGAACCGGGATGGACCGGCTTTGCGCAGTTTCGCTTGCAGCGGTTGTACGGTTCGTTGGTCGGGGGCCTTGCTCTTGGTAGTCTCTGGGCGCTCTGGCACCTGCCCGGATTCCTGATTCCGTCCCAGGATCTAAGCGACATACCCCCGAGGGGAACCGTCCTCGACTTCGTGGTGTTCGCCTTCGCTCTCGTGGGTCTGCGTTTGATTATCATTTGGGTGGTCAACAGCACGAGAGACAGCGTGCTTATGGCTATCCTGGTGCACGCCTCCTGGAACACCTTCTACGCTACGAGTCTGATTCGGCTTTTCCCTTCTCCAGCAGTCCTCGGCAGCTATTCGAATCTCACGATAGCCGCGTGGACATTGGCGCTAGTGCTGATTGTGGCGACCCGGGGACGGCTGGGTTGCCAGAACGAGGTCGACATGCTGCCTAAAGAAGCAGCCCTGCCGCCAGGATGACGAAAAAGAAGATCGCGTTTGCGCCCGCGGATTCATCGCGCATAACTTCCGCCGATGAAGTTCGTTTTTTGTATTTTCGCGATCACCACGGTCACAACCTTCGCGCTGGCGCAGGAGAACACCACACCGCCGGAGGAGAAAACCACTCCTCCGCCTCGCGTTTATCCCGTCGCATTGCCGAATTATGACGAGGAAACCGCTACGCGATTGCAGATTTTTTTGGACAACAGCGACTTCGGACCTGGGAAAATTGACGGACGAATGGGTGAATTCTTTCGCAAAGCGCTCATCTCATACAAGCATGCGCACGCTATGCCGAAGACTGGTGCGGTCGATCAATGGATGCTCGATCAAGTGCCGGTGACTTACACTACTTACGCGATCAGGGATGAAGATCTAAAGTTGGTCGGCAATGTGCCGGGCAGTCGTGCCGAGCAGGCCAGATTAAAATGGCTGCCCTATACATCCTTCCTCGAGTTCGTCGCCGAGCGTTATCATTCGGCCGAGTCTTACATTCAGAAACTTAATCCCGGAAAGAACTGGGAGCACCTTCAGCCGGGCGAAACTTTGAAGGTGCCGAATGTATTGCCCTTCGAGGTTGAGAAGTTTACCGAGGGGAAAGTTCCTGAAAATCCGGCGTTCGCTTCCCGGAAGGTTTTTGTCGATACGCACGAGCACCTTCTGGAGGTCTTCGACCACGATCAGTTGGTCTGTGTTTTTCCGATTACGCCTGGATCGAAAACTCTGCCGGCGCCAGTGGGCACGTGGAAGATCCTCGGTGTAAACGTCTGGCCGTGGTTCCGGTATGATGAAGGCATGCTCAATTACGGTGTGCGCACGGAAAACTTTTACAATCTTCCACCAGGTCCGAATAACCTCGTTGGCGTCCTTTGGGTGGGTTTGAACAAGCCCGGCATCGGCATCCACGGTACGAACAATCCCGAAACCATCGGCCGCGCCGCCAGTCACGGCTGCGTTCGGCTGGCAAACTGGGATGCCGCGCGCGTGAAAGATCTCGTAAGCGTAGGAAATACTGTCCTTATTTTCTAGGACCGCTCAACGCTGTGGCGCACCCGGCGAGCGCGTTCTACCAAATTTCTCGAGAAAAGTTCGCGCGGAATCGTGGTGTCGAACGTCTAGGCTTTAGATCGAACCAATGGATCCCAGTGAACGCGAACAGTATCGGGCAGCCATTCACGGCGATCGAGAGGCATTTGAAATGATCATTCGCACCCATAGCCGGACACTTTTCGCCATTGCTTACGGCATTCTGCAAAGCCGCGAGGAAGCAGAGGACGCCGTGCAGGACTCGCTCGTGAAAGCGTGGAGAACCCGTTGGCGAGTGCGCGATCCTGAAAAATTTCCTGTCTGGCTCGCGACCATTGCACGACACAAGGCGCGCGATGTTTTTCGCAAACGCCGCACTGTTCCTTTGCCGGAACAGGTGACCGAACCGATCGAACCGGGCCCGTCAAACACGAGTGCTTTGGATCATAGATTGCAGTCCGCGCTCGCAGCGTTGCCGGAACTCCATCGAGCCGCCCTCACATTGCGCTATTTCGAAGAAATGGATTACCGCACCATCGAAAACACCCTCGGTCTAACAAACGGGGCGCTGCGAGGAATTCTCGGGCGGGCGCTTGCATCCATGCGCAAAGAACTTCGCCCTGCTCTCGCTTCAATGGATTAAACCTATGGCAACGATCCACGACGAAATCGACACCTGGCTGACCGCCGATCTGCACGGCGAGCTTTCTAATAATGAACGAAGCGCGCTTCACGCGCACTTGGTCGATTGCGCCACGTGCCGAAAAACTCATCAGGAAATCAAAGTTATGAACAAAATTCTGGAAGAAACTCTCGCGAATGAAAAACCGGATCCAGTTTTCGAACAAAGGATGCTGGCGGGATTTCGAAATCGCGTTCCTCAACGAAGTGGACTTGTAAAACTGCTCGTCGATCTAATGCGGTTACGCGCCACTCAAATCGCAGCGGTCGCCGCCGTTTTGCTCGGGCTTGTGCAGGTCGGACGGATGATCACCGGAGAACCTGTAACTGCGCCGCGTGAACGCGAACGCTACGCGCAAGTAGAAGTAACCTCACCGCAGCCGCCGGAATCACGCCCAAGTCAAGCCGGAGCTCTGGATAGATCAGGCGGAATCGCCGCCGGACGGCCACAAGACCTGGCACTCGAGGCACCGGCACCGCCGCCTGCAATTAGATCAAAATTTCGCGAAGAGAGCAAATCGGTTGCTGCAACGGTTGCGCCTGCCAAAACCGCGCAAGCAGAGACGACTGAGGGCGACGCACTCGCCGCAAGCCCGGAAAGTCCTGCTAACGCTCAAGAAGCTGGAAAAACCGCGGTTGAATCGCCCGCTCCTGACCTCGGAAATCGGAAACTGATTCGAAACGCAACTGTCGAACTGGAGATTGTTAGCTTCGACAATGCTGTCGGGAAGATCACAGCATTTGCGAACGAAGAACACGGTTATGTCGCCACGACAGATTCCAAGAAACAGGCGAACGGAAAGCTGAAGGGGCAGGTTGTCGTGAAGGTTCTGCCCGAAAACCTTGATCGCATTCTGCAAAAGATTCGGAGTGTCGGCGAATTAAAGAACCAGACGCTCGGCACCGAAGACGTTACCAAGGCGTATTTCGATACCGATGCGCGGCTGAAGAACGCCCACGTGATGGAGCAGCGTCTCATCGACATGTTGAAAACGAAGACCGGTAAAGTCTCCGATTTGCTTCAGGTGGAAAAGGAACTGGGCCGCGTGCGTGAAGAGATCGAGAAGATGCAAGGCGAGTTAAAATATTGGGATTCACAGGTGCAATTCGCCACGGTAACGATTTCGCTGGCCGAAAAGGACATGGAAGAACCAGCGGCTTTCCTGCTCAAGGAGCGCGCGCAACTCGCTCTTTACGCCCTCGACGTGGAGAAGATTTACAACGAGATCAAGAGCCTGGCCTCGCCAAAGGTACAGATCACAAATGCGCAATTAAACCGCGATTACTCCGGACGCGTTTCAGCCCAGCTAGGCATGCTGATCGCTCCGGAAGAAAGCGATGCCGTAATCGGCCGTGTCAAAGGATTTGGGCGCGTGGAAAATTTCCAAATGCAGACCCAACGTATCGGGCAAGGGGGCAGTGGGATGTCGGAAAATGCCAGGACCAAACGGGACAAGATGGAACTCAACATCACGATCTCTCGCGAAGAACAGGAGCAAGCTTTCCAGCAAACCAGCCTGCGCATTCGCACGTATTCGGTAGACGAAAAGGCAAAGGAGCTTCGCACTCTTGCCGAGAAGCAAGGCGGCCGCGTCCGTAGTTCAACTTTCAGTGGTGACCCGGACGGCCGCGAAGTGGCGAATGTTTCGCTGCGCGTACCGCTGAAAAATTACCCGGCGCTCATGCAATCGCTCGACTCGTTAGGCAAGGTTCAGAACGTGAGCGTGCAACGTCAGGACCGCGCGGAACCGCAGGTCGACGAATCAAACGCACCGGCGGACATTTCGATCCAGGTTTACAGCCAGGGCAATATCGTTACCGAGGAAAGCGGCTTGCTTGCCACACTGCGACGTACACTGGCGCAAAGTGCGGGCGCAATTATGTGGAGCTTGCGAATGATTGGTGTGGCGATAGCGTTTCTCGCGCCGTGGGCGGTTGCTATGGTCGCCGTCATCTGGCTGGCGCGACGCGTAATTCGCGCGCGAAAGAAACTGTAGCTGACGGAATCAATCTTGCTCCCTGGCGAAACGAGTCATACGTTACTTTAGTTTCCCAAGGAGCTTGGCAATGAAATCTCAAGGCGGTATCAGCTACAGCAACGCGGCGGTCGCTGCTTGTCCGAAACACTTACTCCAATTCGCAGTCGATCAGCGATACGACGATTACACATCAGTCGATCACGCGGTCTGGCGATTCATCATGCGTCAAAACATTTTTTTCCTGAAAGAATACGCGCATAAAGTTTATTTTAAGGGTCTCCTCAACACGGGCATTTCCTTCGAACGCATCCCGCGCATTGAAGAGATGAATGATATTCTGGCAAAGATCGAGTGGGGAGCGGTGGCAGTGGACGGTTTCATTCCCCCGGCGGCGTTCATGGAGTTTCAGGCCTACAAAGTACTGGTGATCGCGTGCGATATGCGCCAGATCCATCACATCGAATACACGCCGGCGCCGGACATCGTGCACGAGGCCGCCGGTCATGCACCGATTATCGTCGACCGCGAATACTCAAATTATTTGCAGCGCTTTGGCGAAATCGGAGCGAAAGCAATGTCGTCCAGGAAAGATTTCGAGCTGTATCAAGCGATTCGGCACTTATCGATCCTGAAAGAACGGCCGAACGCTGATCCGAAAGAAGTCGATGAAGCAACGAAACTGGTCGAACATCGGCAGAAAAATCTCGGCACGCCCTCCGAAATGGCCCTGCTCTCGCGCTTGCATTGGTGGACGGTCGAATATGGACTCATCGGCACACTCGAGGATCCAAAAATTTATGGCGCTGGATTGCTTTCCTCGATCGGCGAATCGGTGTCATGCCTTGAGGCCGAGGTAAAGAAGATTCCCTACTCAATTGACGCTCAGAACTGCGCGTTCGATATCACTACGAAACAACCGCAACTTTTTGTCTGCCGCGATTTTCAGCATCTCAAAGACGTACTTGAAGAATTTGCCAGCGAGATGGCGTTCAACGTTGGCGGGTTGGAAAGCATCAACAAAGCCATCGAATGCAATAACACCGCCACTTGTGAGTATTCGTCCGGTGTCCAAGTCAGCGGGATTTGCACCGAAGTCATAACAGGCGAAAACAACTTGCCGATTTATCTGCGGACAAGCGGCAAGACCGCTCTCGCGTTCCAGGGCAAGGAACTGGAAGGCCACGGCATCGATTATCATAAGGAGGGCTTCGGTTCGTCGGTCGGCAAATGGGAACAGACATCAACGGCGCCAGAGCTGCTCACCAACGACCAACTGCACGCCCTTGGAATTGTTGAAGGTAAAAAAGCGAAGATAGAGTTTGTCAGTGGCATCGTCGTATCTGGTAAGGTTGAGAAAATTCTGCGTCGCGACGGGAAATTATTGTTGATCACGTTTGTAAACTGCAGCGCAAAATATCACGACCGGGTCCTGTTCCAGCCTGACTGGGGCTTTTACGACATGGCAGTTGGAGAACGAATTAGCTCGGTCTTTAACGGCGCGGCAGATAAGGACGCTTACAATCAGGTGGCGCTGGCTCCAAAAGAACGCACCATCAAGGTTCCCTCGGACGCGAAACGGAAGCGACTGGAAAATCTTTACGCACAGGTCCGCAAGATTCGGGAAAGCAAAACCGGCTATGAACGCCTCGGCGAAATTTGGGAGACACAGCAAGCCGAACACCCGGAGGACTGGCTGTTGTCGATGGAAATTTTCGGAATCCTAGACACGACTGATCAACAGCCGGAACTGAAAGGCAGAATCGAAAAGTTCCTAAACGAGAAGAAGACCAAGACCAAAGATCTCGCGACACTAATCGGTTGGGGATTCCGCCTGGTCGATTACCACAAGAAACCGGAATACCAGGCCACACTGCACGCTTCGCCGAAATAATTGCTCCAATTCGCCTCGACCCTCACCTCAATCCTCTCCCTCGCCAGGGAGAGGCGGACGCGAAGTCCCGGTGAGGGTTGATCACCTGCTCTTTAAAGCGGCGCTTACCTTTCAAGGCCTTCGCGTATTCGTCGCGGTCGGTTGTCATGTCGAGCGAAGTCGAGACATCTCTGGATCGGAACTCTGTAAATCAGAGATTCCTCGACTCCGCCGCGCTCCGCTCGGAATGACAGAGACTGGGTGAACGCGAAGTTGTTCTAAGACGCTTCGTCTTTGACGCGGCGTTTGCCCTTAATGCGTTTGCGTATTCGTCTTTGTCCGATCAGACTGCGGCGAATCCGCCGTCGGCTTTACGACCACGCTCGATCCATAGGAGCCTGATAACTTCCCATTTCGCGCAAAGTCACGCATCATGGCGAAATAGCCCGGCGCGTATCGCGTCGAGACGCGCTCCCCATCTGGAGCGACTTCGTACTCAGTCATCCCGTGCTCGGCATGAGGAAATATCGCGAGGGTAATTGGTTTCCCTTGCGAGATCAGCACCTTGATACGGCGACCCGTTTCAGCGCTCGGCGCTTCGAGATCGTCTTCTCCGAGAATCCACAACTGCGGGGCTTTGACAGCGCGAAGTGTGGGCATTGGGTTATAGCGGAATGGCGTGCCGGGAAGAGAATCCTTAAACTTCTCGCGCGCTTCGGCCGCCGTGTACGGCAAAATAAAATGCGTATAATTGCCATGGAGGTCTTTGTACCATGGCTCATTGCGGTACTTGGCCCTCACGGCGTCAAAACGCTCGAAGCCTTTAGTGAAATTGCTCTCGAATACCGCTTCAGCCGCCGATGCTACCTCTAGCGCCTTGGAAATTTCCTCCTGGTCATGACCTTTGAGGCGCATCTCAAGCGCCACCTCCTCCTGGTCTTCGTCAATAACGGAAACGGCCAACCCGAAACTGACGATAACGAAATCGACGGGCGCGCGTGTCGCGGCGATGGGCGCGACCCAGCCGCCCTGACTACCTCCCTGATATCCAATCCTGGCGCAGCGCGTGCCAGCGATTCGCTTTGCTTCTCGCATGGCAGCGACGGCGTCATCCGCGAGCGTATCGAAATCCTGAGTGTATTTGCCTGCCGAACCACCGGTTCCGCGTTTGTCATAGACGAATGCGCCAACATTCCCGGCCGGCAACAGTCGTTGGAGCGCGTACGAATCGCGTGCAGAATCCCTTTCCGCACCGTGAACGAGAACCACAATCGGAACCGGATCATTGGTCTTCGGCAGCACTAATCTGCCAGCGAGCTTAATTCCGCCATGGCCTTCAAACATCGCGTCAGTTGTCTCGAACGGAATCCGGTCGGCTTTCTTACCATCGAATTCGATTTCACCGGTCGCGCAATGAGTAAAAGACGCCGTGTGTCCATCTGGATGATCCGTCCATCCCAACGTGCTTGTCCACGAGCCGTCGCCCTTCTTATGCAAAACCCCGGTTGTGCCATCGAATTTACGCCAGCGAAATGTGTCACCTTCGAATCGCGCAATATCGACAATCTCTCCATCCGAAAAACGATACGTGCCGATTTGGCAATCCTCACGCCCCGCGCTCTTAGATTCACCGGCAATAACTGCGCCAATACAAACAGCTGAAAGCGCGCAGACGATCAATCGCCGCGACATCAAATGAATTTCAGACAACGACATCCGTACTTAGGATGCAATTCGCCACTAATTTGGATTCGAAGTTTTTCGTTCATGCGATCAGTTTCTCCCTAGCGGGAGCAAGTGGCCATCATCGGGGTCCAGCTAAACTGAGATCTGAAGCAAGAGATCTCTCGACTGCGCTCGAGATGACAATTTAAAAAGCTTCGTCCTTGAAATGGCGTTTGCCTTTGAGCGCCTTCGCGTATTCGTCCTTGCTAAGGATGTTTTCGTCCAGCTGCATGTCGGTGCGAAGAAAGTTTCGGAACCATGTTTCGATTCGTTGCCGATCTTGCAGCACTTCTTCGGTGATATAATTGGCGTCGATGTTGATGCACACCGCACCAACGATTCCAAATTCCTTTCGCTTGATCGGGATCGTCGTGCATTTGAATTTTCGCGCTCCGATGACCAGTTCATAATTCAATTTGTCTTCGTTCAGGAGTTGCCGGCGTTTGAGATCAATGAGGAGATTCGTTGTGCCGTCGCGCAAATGTCTGCCGGTAACATTGTTTTCGAGCGTAATAAGCGAGTGTGCGGGATCAGCCAGATTGTGCAGTAGGATTTCGATTCCCGTATTCGGAAAGGACTTCCCGATCAGGCGAACAATCCGCTCGTAGTTTTCGAGAAATTCTTGCGTGTCGTCGGCAATTGTCTTGCCATCATATTTCTCGAATAACTGTGCGTATACCTTTTGCTCAGTGGGCTCGAGTTGTGCACGCACATTGTTTTGTTCGCCGATGAAAATGAGCTGCCGTGCCGCCGTGTGATCTTGGTTCTTGAGGAAGTAATGCATGCCCAGCCGAAAATCTTTCAGGCTGAACTCGCCAAAATTCTCGCGAGTGATGGTGAACGGATAGAAGTCGTACTCTTCCAGGTTTCTTCCAAACTTGCGGCGTTGTTCCTTGTATTTGCCCCAGAGAAATCCTGTTACCAGAAAGAGCAGTGATACAATGATCGAGGCGATGACATTGATGCTGAGATCGCTCTGCACTACTTTGCTCATAGAAGAAACATCTTGTCGGTTGCTTTAGCCACCGACCTGCGGGCCGATGTGTCCGGAACGCAGTTCTTGGAAAAATGGCTCACGGAGCCGTGGCTACAATGTTGTGTTGGGGCCAAGGCTAATAGGTCACAGATTTCCCGCCAAGCTGGAAATGCTGATATCCTCCAAGGTGACGTCCGCGGGGCGAGAGAGCGCGTATGCCACAGAACTGGCAACTTCCTCTGGCGAAATCATTTTGTGGCGCGGCCACTTTCCCTCGATCTGACTCCAGATGTTCGTGTCTGTCGCGGCCGGGTAAACGTTGATCACTCGGATTTTGCGCTCCCGCAATTCTTCGCGCACGCATCGTGACAAACCGTCGAGCGCGAATTTGCTCATGCAATATGCGCTCCAGTTTGCAAATCCAGTCTTCGCGGCGATGGAAAGAATATTGACGATGCTAGAGCCGGGCGGCATGTGCGGCGCAAAGTGCTGCATTAGCATGAACGGCGCAGTGATATTAACACCGACGGTTTGCTCCCATTCAACCGATGTGATTTCGCAAAAAGGCTTTACAATTGCGATGCCTGCATTGTTCACGAGCAGATTCAGCGGCTTCTTTCCGACTTGATTGATGAGATCGGAAACACCGGACGGGACAGCAAGGTCATGGATCAAGCGGACCACCCGCCCACAACGGTGTTTTACCGTCGTGCACACTTCCGCCAGAGCGACCGTATCGCGTCCATGGAGAAGCAATTCAACATCCGCATCCGCGAGTTTCTCGGCAATCGCGCGGCCAATTCCTCGGCTGGCGCCGGTGATAAGATAACGCTTCATCGGTTGAGGCAGAAAGGTTGAACGTCCACGTCTCAACGTCCAACGCCGAATTGAAGACCTCGGTAGAGCGCGCTAGGCGTGCAGGATGGCTCGGCGATCCGTCCCTACCAAAGCTTCAGATCCTCCGCAGGGCGAACCGGTTGTTCGCCGTCTCCCATAAACGCAGCCTAACGAGTTGCTGATTGAGCCGATTATCGATCTTCGGCCAGAGTGCGCGCACAATATTTTCTCCAGTTGACGGGGCGTTGCGGAAATCCTCTGTTTCCAGATCGAGGTGCCGGTCCCGCCACGGTTCCAATGACTCCTGGATAGCTTTCCTGAACGCGACAAAATCTAAAAGCGTTCCGCTGCGCTCATCGTACTCGCCGCCGATGGTTGTTTCTGTCAGATAGCCATGGCCGTGACCGAGCGGATTGTTGCACTTGCCGTAGAGCTTCGCGTTTTGCGCGTCGGAAAGAGTGGCGGCACATAACCGGTGTGCGGCATAAAGTCCCATCCGCATCCCAAGAAACACCGATCTATTCTTCCACACCTCGGCGAAGAAATCTTCGCGTTCGTGCAGGCGTACGCGATCCAGTGGTATCATCGAGTTTGCCCGTTGGTAGATGTACGCGGCCAAACTCTCCGTTGTGATAGGATGATTGGCTAAACTTGCAACGTCTTCATTGAGATAGCGGTGGTCGAGTTCGTCCCGCAAAGCGTGCAAACAAGGATCGATCGCATCGTAACGAACCAGCGGCAGATCTTGGGCGCTGAATGGTTTGATGGATCGGTACGTCAACCGAACGCGATAATTATGCCCGTGAATCGAAGTGGCCGTTCCAAACAAGCGCACATTTTCCTCAGGGCTTAAACGAGGCGACATGGTCTGGCGAGCAGCTGAAAACTCAAGCCAATAGTTCGCCTCGCAGGCGCCATTAGAATAAAAGGTTGCGCTTCGCTCGTGCGACTCGGTCAGATGACAGGCAACAAGCGTCGCGACGTTGTCAGAGAATAACGGCGCGACATCGATGTAGAGTTGCCGCGCAATATTTTCGGCAGTCGGCGGAACAGCACGGAAAGAAGGATTGTCTTCGTTGAGAAATTTGTGGTCGAACCGCTGCCGCACAATTTTGCCGGCACGCTCCTTGATTTCGCTGATGTTAATCAGCATTCCAGTAGCAGGATCGACAGGACCGGTGAAAACGAAATAGGCGACGTAATTGCGACCGCTCCCGTAACGGGCATTCGTTTCGGGCCCAAACGCCGCCACATTTTCGCTGTCGCTCCAACGGTCGACGTGCAAGCGGCGGGAGGCCGAAAATTCGAGCCGCTTGCTGACGGTTAGAAGCATTAGGTCATCACCTCCTCATCGAATTAGGCGCTAATACGTGATCAGCCGAGAATTAGTCAAACATTCTTTTGACTTACTCGGTATCCTCATGATCTTTTAAATTAATGAAACATATAGGCTGGCGAGAGCGGTTGTTCAAAAGCACACGGGGAAAAATTCTCGAGCTCCTGTGGACACGAGAACGGACGGTGAACGAACTCGCGGAAGAGTTGCGCCTGACCGATAACGCCGTTCGAGCGCACCTTGCCACTCTTGAGCGTGACAGACTTGTGTCCCAGTCAGGCATGAGACCAGGCGTTCGCAAGCCGCACACTACGTACGCTCTCGGGACGGAAGCCGAACAGTTGTTTCCGAAGGCATACGGACGGCTGGTCTCCCTTCTCATGTCGATCTTCTCGCGGCAGATTAAGCCACGAAATTTGCGCGCCGGAATGCGTGCCGCTGGGCGAGCCGTAGCCCAGGAACATCTGCATGAGTTGAAGGGCAAAACCCGGCAGCAAAGAATTGATGCTGCGCTGTGCATTCTCAAGGAACTGGGCGGCGCCGCCGCTTTTCGCGAGGAAGATGGCAGGCACTTCATCTATGGGAACGGCTGTCCAATCGCTGCCGCCACGGCAAATCATGCCGAGGCATGTTTGCTGGCGGAATCACTACTCGCGAAGATAATTGGCTTGCCCGTGAGAGAACGTTGCATCCGCGGAGCCGCGCCTTCTTGCCGCTTTGAGCTGCAAACAAAATCGGCTCGCGTCCAATCTGATTCGTGACGGCGAAAAGTGGTCACGTCCCGCAATAAATAGTCAAACAATTTATTGACTTATTTGCGATGAACAGCAAGACTGCTGACCATGAATACAACTACTGACCAATCACATGTCGCGGACGTTACATCCGGTTCGCCGGCTTATCAGGCGTTCTGGATTCTTCGTTTCGGATTTACCGTTGCCCCAATCCTCGCCGGGTTGGACAAGTTCTTTCACCTGATGGTCAACTGGGACCAGTACCTTCCTGACGTAGTAGCGAGCGCTTCGCCGATACAACCGCACGGGTTAATGCTTCTTGTCGGCGTGATCGAGATTGTGGCCGGAATTGGCGTAGCGCTTAAGCCGCGGATTTTCGCTTACATCGTCGCCGCCTGGCTGGCACTAATCATAATCAACCTGTTGTTGATCCCGGGTTATTTTGATGTTGCATTGCGGGATCTCGGCCTGTTGCTAGCCGCCCTTGCATTAGCTCGGTTGAGTCAGCAGTTCGCCGGCCGGTAAGTCACTGCGGTTCTGGACAGAGCTAATGGGAACAAAAGGGTCATGTTAGTGGTAGTCATCTGTGCGAGACGACGTCAATTCCAAGCACGATTGCCGGGCGATTGACTCGCTCGCTCCCGCTCTCTCGCTCTAACGAGCTGCCCGTCCATGTCGCTCGCGTTCCCGCAGCTCCATTCTGTGAACCCCGAAAGCTTTCGGGGCTGACCCAGACGCCCGACAATTAATCCTTCAACAGCGAGAGAAATTCGGAACGCGTTCGCGCGTCTTCTTTAAACGTGCCCAGAAGACAGGAAGTCTTCATGACGGAGTTTTGTTTCTCAACGCCCCTCATCATCATGCAAAGATGCTTCGCTTCCACCACCACGGCCACCCCCGACGGCTCGAGACATCTCATCAGCGACTCGGCGATTTGAGTGGTGAGATTTTCCTGGATCTGCAAACGACGGGCAAAAACATCGACAATCCGCGCCACCTTGGACAAGCCGATCACTTTGCCGTTGGGAAGATAAGCCACATGCGCACGGCCGATGAAGGGAAGCAAATGGTGCTCACACAGCGAATAAAGCTCAATGTCTTTGACTAGAATGATCTCACTCGCCCTCGACTCGAAAACCGCTCCGTTAATGATCTGGTCGAGATTTTGCCGATAGCCTTGGGTGAGAAACTCCAGGGCGCGTGCCGCTCGATCTGGGGTTCGTAGCAGGCCCTCTCGATCAACATCCTCCCCAATGCCTTGAAGCAGTTCGCGGTACACGTTCGCAATTTTGTTGAGGTCTCTCTCGGGCAGGCGACTGCTCTCGCGAGCGAATGGTTCCTCAACATCAAGATCGGAATTGCGGCGCTGAATCATAACTGTACCTAAGATTATCTTAGCATCGAGGAGCGATGGTCACCACCTCACAGTCGGCGAACGTGATCCGGCTAATCGAGCCAACTCTTGGGATAATTCGGGTCGTCTAACCCAAGCGATTCCTCAGTGAGTTCGAGCGTATGTTGCGTGTCGAACATTACAGCCAATTCTTCTGTGCGCGTTGCATTCTTGCTGGCGACGATGGTCCCCGGATGCGGCCCGTGCGGAATCCCCCGTGGATGCAATGTGATTGAACCGCTCTCGATCCCGCGCCGTGAACCAAAATTCCCGCGCACGTAAAAGAGAACCTCGTCTGCCTCGACGTTATCGTGCACCCACGGAATTTTTACAGCTTCCGGATGCGTATCGAGCATGCGCGGCGCAAACGTGCATACCACATATCCACGGATCTCGAATGTTTGATGAATCGGTGGCGGTTGATGCAGCGTGCCGGTGATCGGCTCGAAATCCTGTGCGTTGAAAGTGAACGGGTAGAGATAGCCATCCCAGCCGACCGCATCGAACGGATGATGCGCCAGCGTCACCCGCGTAAGTCGCGATCCATCCTTTACGAGAATATCGACGTCTTCCTCCTTATCGACAGTAATTATCTCGCGGGGACCGTGAAGATCACGCTCCGAGTACGGCGCGCCCATTTTGATTTGGCCCTCGTGATTCAGGTAACGCTGAGGAATCCGAACAGGACCGACTGATTCAAGAATCAGATAATCTTCCTCTTCAATTTTGTCCGGCACCAGCCTGTAGGTAATTCCACGTGGAATGACAATATAATCCTCGGCGCGATAAGGCAGTTTGCCAAAAATGGATTCCATCACGCCGCTGCCGTGAAACACAAAAATGATCTCATCCGCGCCGCCGTTTTTATAATATTGAAACTTGTCGTACGCCTTCGCAGGCCTGGCGCGGTACGCGATCACGTCCTGATTAAACAGCATCGGA
>Ga0193721_1000121_pt1 | contig 23652 bp, 29 predicted proteins | sample U2s2metaG_FD_145078 | JGI IMG/M metagenome (GOLD analysis project Ga0193721, IMG submission 145078) | Soil microbial communities from a riparian zone of the East river system, Colorado, United States - U2s2 | ecosystem: Environmental > Terrestrial > Soil > Riparian zone | place: USA: East River...
GGAAGAAATTCTGCGACTATATTTCAAGTCGCTTCCTTTTTAATGGAATCATCTTTAGATTTAGATTTCTTTAGCTGCGCCGCTATCCTAACAATCATATCGTCTGACCATTCTCCCATAGTTTCATTGTCATGAGTTAAAGTCTATGTCATAAAATAACAACGGCAACTAGCCTATATATCAATTCAAATTTATTTTCATTATTGGTATAGTACTTGAAAGGAGGAGTTGATATTGTCTAAGGTATCTCTTCTATAGAAGTTATCGGATGTATTTCAGCCCAATCGTTATGCTCATGATCTAATACATATGAACCAGTAACTTTTATATGTGTTCCAACTGGTGGAATTTCAATAGCTTGTCTAAAATTCTGAAAACACTAGACAGCTAAGTTAGCAAACAGCTATCTATATTTTTAGCCTTCAAGTGCTCGGACAGAATTTTTTACCACGGGAAAGTTTTTTCATACAGATTGGACATTCACCTATAACTCGAGCAAAAAATTTTAGAATGACTAGTACTGAGGGTATCGGTAGTTTTACGGCTATCGCAGAATGTCTAAAACTAGTACCATAAGCTAAAAAAAGAGAATAAACCTCTATTCGATCATGAGGATGATTAATACAATATAATGTCAAGGCATCTCCGATCAGCGTTGACGATATAGAAAAAGACTATGATACTATAAGAGATAGACTTATGGACGAACTTTGTAAAAGGCAAAGAGACGTTGAAACAAATGGCAGTACTGCTGAGTTCAATATCAATGATGTATGGCAATCTAGTTTTTCAGCCTTTCAAAGGACTGATTGCATAAACGATTTCATAGAAAAATATCGAACAAAGAGCGATTATTTTGAACTCTTACCAAACGATATGATCCGCCTTAATGAACGTGGGAGAAGGTATTGCATAGAGCGACGATAATAACTTGCGCCAAGTTTTGACTGCTGAAATCTCGTAGTCTCTGACATTAAACAAATATTTTGAGGGAAGACAAGGGTCTCAACGGCGCCTGGCCCCAAAGGGCGCACAATCTCGAGCTCGCCTGAGACAACCACAAAGAACGGTACGTCGGTGACTCCCTGCTCATAGAGCACTTCGCCACGCTGTATGGCACGCGTGTGCCCACGCGCTGTAATGCGACGAATCTGTATTGGCGTTAATTTCGGAAATATCTGCTCAACATGAGCTCTGGTTAGCGGAAGCCCCCTGCGTGTATTGTTCATAGAGGTCGTTTCCAGTGCCGTTGCTCCTCGCAAATCATCGCTAGGAACTTTCGAGCTTCATCTGAGTACTCGCGCTTTAACATTTTGAGCCTGTTCCAAATAGTCAGGCCAATATCGGAAAACAATGTTTGGTCTATCTCATGAGTCAATGAAAAACTGACTCTTGCTTTTGGATGGTTAGGGTCCAGCTCGATTCTTGCTCCTGTTGAAGATTCAGGCATTAATCTTGCATCCAGAATGTCATCCCTTGGTGTGATAGATAGGTAGTGATATTCTGCGAACCACAAGGGATTGAATGGTGGGTCTTGCCATCTGTCCTTTATTGTCTGGAACACGAAATCTCTGGCCTTTTCAGTTAATACTGCAATCGGATCTTCGTCACCTGGCAATGCATTCACTGGAGGATTAGTCAAAAACACGTGCTTGTTACTTCGCCGAACAGCGTCGCGGTCGCGATGCAACTGCTCGGACTGTTTGGGCACGATTATGATTAACCCTTGGCGACTAAAAACTTTTTATCCTCAGGTCCCTCCGACCTCTTCTAGCTCCCACCGATCGGAATTTTATCAGACAAATAGTACTGCCTGAAATCGTAATTTCCACGTGGGTACAAAATTAACTATGCTATCTATATCACCCTGAGGTTATGAAGCCAATCACATTTGAACTGACTAATCACCTTGAACAGTAGATAATGAAGGGACACTAGATAAAGAAGCATCTTCATATGACGACATATTTGATACTTACAGACTTGGACTAGAATTTTATCATCATAAGTCAGATTAGTGCAAGTGAAGATGAAAAGGTAAAAAAATGAAATCTTTTCAAAACTCACATCAGAATACACAAAAAAAGTTTAAATTTCCAAGTCTAGTGATAAGCAATAATGAAAAATAAATATTAGAATTATTTGGCTATCTCTTCTTCTACTTTTCCCTTGTAAATATTATACTCTTTCAGAATGCTGATAACGGTTGGAATTTCTAGATCTAGCTGCATAGCAATAAATTCTTCTCCTATGCCTGATTCATATAAATTAACAACAATCCTCTTCTTTTCCTCTTCTGGAAATGGTATTCCATAATTTAATGATGCTGGTTTTGACATATTCTTGGTTAATCTGTCGGAATAATAATAGGACAGACGAAATTATTTAATCTTGATTAACATGGTTAATTGACATATACAATAAAATAAATTTGGTCATAGACTGAGATAATGTGTCATGTTATAGTGGGAAAGAGCCATTCAACAGGCCTTTTTTTCAGGAGCCTCAGCCGAAAATCCATTTGCTCCATTTAATATGATGTCATTAAGATTAACTTTAGAAGGTTGTGACGGTTTATTTGTTATCCATTAACTCTTTATAAGCAGCATTTTTCCAATTGAGACTAGCTCTGTGCTGTTTTAAATATTGCTTCTAATGCGTCTATTCCTCTCCGCAGCGCAGAACAAGACATTAATGCAACTGCGAGTACAGGGTATGGCAACAAACGCCACCGCCACTAGTATGAGCATCGTTTTAGTATCGAATCCAAATTAGAAAAACATAAAGTTGATGATGCTGTTACTGTAGATAAGAAACCCGATAATAACAATGACATTCAAAGATCTGAAGAAGAGGATAATAATTAGTAGCAATCAACAGTTATAAGTGATTATAACTTATTCGTATATTTGTTATGAAAGCCGGTATGCTATTACCGCATCTTGGAGACTCTGTCACAAGAGACAATATTATTTATATCGCAAAGGAGGCTGAAAAGGAAGGCCTTGATTCTGTTTGGGTATTAGAGCGCCTTTTGTGGCCACTCAAGCCACAGACACCATATGTTGCGACACCTGATGGCACTCTTCCAGTTGAATACCAAAATGTACTTGACCCGCTGGAGACGCTTACCTACTTGGCAGGCATTACCGACAAAATTTCTTTAGGAACTTGTATAATCGATATGCTGTTTCATAACCCCGTAGTATTGGCAAGGCGATTTGCAACACTCGATATCCTGTCGCGTGGGCGGGCTATTGCAGGTCTAGGAATTGGATGGTCAAAAGATGAGTATGAAGTTTCCGGTGTACCTTACAAACACAGAGGAGAAAGAGCAAACGAATTTTTACAAGTACTAAAGCGAATCTGGACTGATGAGGTGGTCGAGTTTAAAGGTCAATTCTACTCCATACCATCTTCAAAAATCGGGCCAAAGCCTGTGCAGAAACCTCATCCTCCAATACTGCTTGGTGGATTCAGTCCAAATACGCTCTTACGAATAGTAAACTATGCAGACGGTTGGTTACCCGTTGCTGGATTTGGGCCATTAGAACAGCTTGAACAGTCCATAAACGGCTTGAGAGAAGGCGCAAGAAAAGCCAACAAAGACCCTTCAAAGATTCGTATATTTGTGATGACGTATCCAAATTTGTTAGATTCCTCCTCTCCAGCTCCCTCCTCCGAACAACAGAGATCGCCGATGACCGGTACTACTGATCAGATTGGAACTGACATTGATAAAATCAAATCGATGGGCGTAGAGCATATAATATTTGGCTATGTCTTTTCTCCAATAGGCAAGGATAAGAATAGGATGATCGAGATAACAAAACAGCTTGCTAGATTTGCTAAATGAAAAAGAAGACGTTACCGTTAGAAAGGAATGCATTCTTTGAGATCAGAAATTGTTCTTTTGTGCTATTTTTATGATAAATTAGTTTCTTTTTGACCCTTCTATCCTCACTAAATTAGCATAAAATGACCTTACTTCACTACGAAATCTCCAAGCAAGCTCAAAGTGAACTTACTGAAGTAATAGGTCTATTCTATTTGTTGACCAATGGCTATGCCAAAATGAAACTTGAGAAAGGATTGGTTGCAGTCAATCGTTACCTTAGACAAGGAGGAGCGAAGCATTTGTGATCAATGATACATTTGTTAAAACGATAATCGATAAAGCTAGAGTAGCTAGGCTAGCAACAGTTGATTCAGAATGTAAGCCACATTTGATACCAGTTGTATTTGTATTTGATAATTATAGTTACTTTATACCAATCGATGAAAAGACTAAGCGATCTAGGCCTGAAAAGCTAAAAAGAGCAAAGAACATTCAGCAAAATTCAAACGTTACCTTATTGATAGATGACTACAATGAAAACTGGAGAAAACTTTATTTTATTATGATCCAAGGAAAGGCCTCTATAATAGGAGGTAAACAATTAGAACAAAATGAACTATTATTATTAGAAAAAGCTCACAAATTACTGTTTGATAAATATCTTCAGTACCAAAAAATCGGTATTGGAGAATATGTTATAATGATTATTCCACAAAAAGTAATAACTTGGAAGAATGAATGATTGATTGGTTAATCATATACAATTACATCACTATTCATTTTATTTTATTATCTAGCAAAGTTAAGCTTCCAGTATGTTAGGTCCATCATCTTGTCAAGATCACTACCTATAGGGATAAAGTTATATCCAAATATTATATGATTTAAAAAAATTTAAAAGGCAACAATAGCAGTAACCTCCAAGAAACAGAACGGCGAAAAGTATCAACAAATAATGTTTTCTAATTGGGGCTCTTATGGCATAATAATACATGAATAGAAGATGACAGTTTTGCAGCTAACAATCAAACTAAAGAAATAATATCTAATTCAAGCAGCAGCATAGTCAGCATCACGCGAAAGTATATTTGTGAGATCAGCTGTACCATTACAGATAGGATATATGAAGTTGAAAGAATATTACAGCAACTATTATCTCGTTATTAGATTTGTAGATAACCACGATAGAAAATACTAAGAAAAAAATTATTCGATTTTTATATCCTTTCCTTTTGCCTTAGTCTCAGGTTTCTTTTTAAAGACTATCTCAAGTATTCCATTATTATAACTAGATCTAGCTGTTTCAATATCTGTGTCTTCTGGTATTTGAATAACTTCATGATATTTCCTGTTTGGATCAGTGGATGTTATTTCTACTGAGTTGTCATAAGCATTTATCTTGATATTCTGTTTGTTGACACCTGGCATTTCTACAACGACTTTTACTTCTTTATCCGTTGTTGTTACATCAGATAAAGGCTCTCTTTCAGATGAGATCATAGGATTTCTAAAAAAGCCACCGCCTCCGCCTCGTAATGGAGATTTAACATTTCCAAATTCTCTTACTCTTGGTTTGCCATCAGGACCTATTGTCATTGAATATCCATAAACAAATGGTCCAAATTCTTTTACTTTACCTCCTCCTGGCGTTTCATATTCTCTCACGAGATCTTTTGGAGCTTTATTCTGTATGTCTTTAAATATATCTTCATATCCTCTTTCCATTTCCCTTCTCATTTCGTCAAAGCCTCTGAAAATATCAGCAAACCCTCTACTGCGACCACCTCTGCTACCAGCACCAAAGAATCTATTAAACCAATCAAATGGTTGTATGTCCCTATCTTCAGATGAACTCATAACACTCTATCATCAACCTATTAACTGAGAATATACTTAAAGATATTGATTCCTTAATATCAATTATACTTTATAATTTTAATCCTTTTCGTTCCAATCAATCTCATAATTATATTCACTTTGTTACCATCTCACAACTAGTACAGAACAATGTGCATATGTAACAACACCAGAAGGAACACTTCAATGTTGAAAGAAGTATGGAATCCTTCTGCAAACTTTCAGGGACTAGAAAGAAATACAGACGTTATAGTTAGCCATAGAGTGTTACAGTATTAAACATGAACTATAAACAAATGTGACTTTCGTTGATGATAGGATGAAAACTCACAGGGCTAATACCAAAGTAGCATTAGTAAGTCTAATTTCGTTGCACAATAATCATTTGGTAATGAAAGAACTTGCTTTTATTTCTTCAATAATTTAGATCATACTATGACAATTTTAGAGACATCTATTCTTGGTTGTGGATATTTTAGTTTCATGCTATCTAGCGTTTCTAGGATAATTTGAGCCACAGCCCAATTACGGAACCACTTTAAATTTGCAGGGATAATATACCATGGTGCAAATTTGGTACTACATTTACTTAGTGCTTCCTCATAAGACTCTATATACTTATCCCAATATTTCCTGTTTTCCAGATCACTTTCTGATATCTTCCAACGTTTTGTTGGATCTTCTAATCTCTCCTGAAGTCTTTTCTTCTGTTCATGTTTGCTAATATGCAAAAAGAATTTCAATATTGTTACATGATTATCTGCTAAGTATTTCTCAAAATCATTGATCTGCCCATATCTTGGAGTTAATTCACTCTTTGGAACCAAGCTATGAACTCGAACTTCAATGATATCGTCGTAATGAGAACGATTAGAAATAGCTATTTGACCTTTTGAAGGAACTGCCATATGAACGCGCCAAAGATAGTCATGGGAAAGTTCCTCTGTGGTTGGAACTTTGAACGGCCTTACATAACAGCTTTGAGGATTTAACGCTCCCATTACATGACGTATTGTTCCATCTTTCCCTGACGTATCAACTCCTTGAAGTATTATCACAAGAGAATGGCTATTGGCTGCGAATAGCTTGTATTGTAATTCTGATATTCGACTAGAAAAATGAACTAACTCCTTCTCTACTTCTTCTTTCTTTTTCCCTGCATGGTAATCAGGATCCCAATCCTTTAATTTCATCTTCCTCGTTTTTTTCCAGGCTTTAGCAATAGTTTCAGACTTAATTCCATTGGTAAATTAGTCACAACATACTAGATTTGAATTAATAATACTATAGATATTATGACATGTATGCCTCCCTGGTTTGCGGAGCTGGTGCGCCAGTTGATGTTACATTTAAAGGATGATAAATGCGAGATGTAAGCAAGACAAAAAAAATGAGAAAAATGAATACTTTTATAAGCGCGGTAAATATTTGGTGAACAGATAGTCGATAGAACCGAAGTAACACTTCAGACTTACTTAGAAAGATAGTATATAAGTTGAGACTCAGATATGACACTACAGACGAATTTATGAAATACCACAGTGTATACAAAAGAGGCTTAAAATAAATATGGAGTTTTCAGAAAAAGAACTAAAAGCAATATTAGAAGCACTAACTACAGCACATAGATATCTGTATAAAGATTGGACTTCTGAACTTGAGTTTCCAACTTTAAGTGAAAAAGAATATAACGATTTGATAACTAGATTCGAAAACAATATCCATTCACAATCCAGCAACACTAACAGTACTTAAAATTGAAAGGGAAAGGGCAAAAAGAAGAGAGCCGAAACAAGGATATAGAATCCCATCTGTCCCTCCAGTGGAATTACTGAGAGAACGAAAGTACACAGTAGGAGACAAGAACATTAGAGCCATACAATAGATAACAGGTCCGCCACATTTCCTTCATCAAAAGAAATATCAATGTCTATTACGATATGTATTTCTGGTATGTTGTGATGAGACCAATTATCATTATCTTTATGATCATTTCATATTCAACAGTTTTAATGCTTGGAGTAGCAGGGAACAAACACCTACAACAACCTGCAATTGCTATTAAAATAGAATCTAATTTTACATCAACGACATGCGTCGATAACAAACCCTGTGTTACAAGGATTTGCATAAATAATGAGCCATGTCATATTGTTACGTCTAACTCAACACACACAGATAATAATTCAACTAACAATAAGAAGAAAAATGCCATTGCTCCATCATTTCCTCAAGCAAGTATTTGATAAGTATTCTGATATATTTGATAAATCTAGTTAAGCTGAAAAGTACAAAATTATGAATCTCAAAAGTATAAAATAAACGTTCTATATAGGTTGTTTCGAGTCAAAGAAAAGGGGCGACATAGCGGTATTAAAACAAAAATATTCACACCAATTTGAATCTGAATTAAGTGAGGCTGAATCTTGTGCCAAGGGAGGAGATTCACTTGGAGCGATGGAACATAATCTACAGGCGCAAATAATAAATGATTTTCTAAAAATGTTAGAATAGACGTAGTCTTCATTTCTTCATTTTTTGATTTTATATTCAGATATCGTACCTACGCATAAGCACATAATGCCAAATCAGAACTAAGCTATCCAACTTTCTCGTTGATTTGAAATCTATAAAATCAATGCCGTCTAATAATCTCTTGCTGAGTCTGGCTAAGAAGGGAAGGCGGCATCCTTACTTACCTCGCTTTGCATAATCTTTCCACCACTTTTTAGGCCTAGAGAGGCCTCGACTTACTAAGGATAATATGGAAGGATTGGAGTGAATCTCGTAATGTCAGACGCTGAAGACAGAAACAAAGCATTAGTCAATTTTAACAGGAGTCTTGGAGCAAATCTCGATAAAGAGATTGCAAAGCAAAAGAGTGATTTACAACAAGGGTGGAGAGTAAAATACTCCGCCCAATTTAGATCTGAATTAAGCGAGGCTAAATCTTGTGAAGAGCGAGGAAATTGGATTGAAGCGTTGGAGCATAAACTATATGCAGAAATGTTAGATAAGTTATTGAAAATGCTAGACGGCTAACTTTTCTCTTCTAATTGTTTCTACTGCTTTTTAGCCTCCTGCAGCTCGAGACCAGATGCCTAGGCTGATTCATCTCCGAGTCGAGAGGCAATAAAACGTGCTCGGGCACGATAATGCTCGCAAAGTCTTAATTCTGAAGTAAATGCGAGCCAAGCGGGGTGACCCTTTAACTCTATTTAACAATAGTTAATGTACAATAGATTCTATGGAGAGGCTATCGGAAATTCCGAGGCCGTCCTGGCTCTGGAGAGAAAAACACTCGAATACCAGCATCACCAATACTAACTGTGTGTGACCATTCTGTCTCCATTGCAGTACTAGCTCTCGTTGGATTATTCTTGAGCAGCCGGAACCGCTCCATACGTTCACCTTTAATAATACGAATTGTGCTATAATATTTATCATTATATGTCTTCAGGGGTTGATAACCATATTTGACGTCATCAATAGAAATCAAGAAATGGAAAAAAAAGGATAGTAATAATAAAGAGATAAGCCTCAAAGGAGGTATAGTTTTAGATGGTCTACCAAGTAGCACTGGCCTAGTTAACGCTATTGCATCAGAATGTTTAATACGTTCAACAGGAACAGATCTTGTAGCCTTTTTAGACTCGCCAGACTTTCCACTAATATCTGTAGTAAATAATTTTGTTCCTCGATATCCTGTAAGAATTTACGTAAATGAGAGTCTGAAAGTAGCATTCTTTGTTTCTGACATTAATATTGACGAGCCATTACAAAGGGATGTAGCAAAGGCAATTCTTAATTGGACTAGGGAGAATGAGTGTAGACTAATCATTAGTGCTCAAGGCATACTATCATCATCGTCTTCTTCTACTCCTCGTTCGCCTCGTACTGGTAATGGAAACAAAGAAGATTCGGAACAGGAGTATAGTGATGAGGATGACACTACTAAATCTACCACTCCTATTGCTCTTCCCCCTCCTCTTCCTACAGAAATCTATGCCGTAACGAGTACTGAGTCTTCAGCAAAACAAATAATGGAACATGGCAATTATTTTACGCATTTACGTGGAGGAACTGTAACTGGTATTCCTGCAATTTTGCTAAATGAAGGAGCTTTGACAAATCTTGATGTAATTGTATTTCTGGTTAATGTTGTACCTAAAGTGCCAGACTTTCGTGCTGCAGCAGTAGTTTCAGAAGCAGTAAGCAGAATTATTCCAAACCTTTCATGCGATATCGGGGCTTTGATGGTTGATGCTCAAATAATTGAAAACAGAATGAAAAGTGTAAGGGCTGAACAGAAAAGAATCTCTTATATTGCCTAGTTAGTTAATTGAAACTGGGGCCACAATTCCAATTCAAGACAATACTACAAAGAGTAAGTTTTTGTTGTTATTGACATTTTATAAAGATGCCGAGGCTGATTTTATTATATTAAAGAAAATCCTTCCTTTCATAACTGATAATAAAGAATACTTTCTTTAAAGAATGGAAAATTGAAAGACCATATAAATTGGAGAGCATTATTCTAGACTTCTGTGTCCTATAAATAATTTAAGATGATATTTTTAATTTTTAATTAAGACATAAGATCTAATGCCATTCTTAATTCTGCTATCTCAGTTTCTACTGTCTTTCGGTCTGTTCCATCTGAAGTATATTTCAAAAGTCTTTGGCATGCCTCTAATTCAGATGCTATAATGTCTTTCTTATCAAGACATAGACTATGATAAGCATCAACAAGAGAGTATGTTACCCTTTTTCCTTTCTCTTTGCAACCACATGTTTTTGCAATTACCATAACTGGTTCTTCTGATTCAGCAATATTCATTATCCTTCTCCTTCTTTTCGTTCTCTTTAGCCATCGTGTTTTGTGATGTCAATGCCATGGTTGCTACGCTTACTACTAATGATAGACCTAGAATAATTATTATCGTGAGAACAGTTGTTGCTGTTTTCTTGTTGTTATATACCATCATCATCATCATCGTCACCACTAGCTTTTGTATTGACAAAGTTACTTAAAATGATATCTTAGCATCTTGATAAAAATCGCAAATAGCAAAGACCTTTTTTATTGGAATTGGAACAAAAAGACTAAGGATAACTCATTTGTTTTTAAAACTAATAGTGACTTTCAAAGACCTAAAGAAGGGAGTATGTCTAGAAACAACGCAGCATCACCATAGAATCTTTGAAATGCTAAGAAACAAGTATTTGTGGATTTGGAATATGAAGAACATGATCAAGAAGACATCATAACCGTAGTAGATGGTGTCTATCTTAGCCGAATCATGTCTCAGCAAATTTGCCCTATATTGTTAAACAATGGATCCTAAACAAATTTACCAAGAGATCATGAAGTGACTCAAAAAGAGACTTGTAACTAACTGGAAGAAAAACAAAATAAACCACTTCCTATTTAGCTATCATATCCCCTAACCTATGAGAAAGATAAAGCTGTTTATAGCTTCAAGCCTTGATGGCTACATAGCTACAGAGGATGGTAGTATTGATTGGCTATATACTGACAGTGATTACGGCTATACTCAATTCTACAATTCGGTTGATACTATCCTTATGGGAAGAAAAACCTATGATAAAATCATAGAGCTTGCTGCAGAGTATCCGCATAAGGACAAGAAGAACTACGTGTTCAGCCAAAAAAAGTCTGCAGGAAAGAGAAAAGAAAAGGAAAAAGACCATAACGTAGAATTTATAGCAGATATAATAGATTTTGTAAAAATACAGCTACTTCAATCGCAGGGTAAAGATATTTGGCTTATAGGTGGTGCAGATATCATTTCCATATTTTTAAATGCAGGAATGCTAGATGAAATTATTTTGTCCATCCACCCTATCGTTCTTGGTAAAGGAATTCCTCTCTAGAAACTTACAAAGACAGATGAATCTAAAGCTGGTAAAATCTATCCCTTATGAGAGTGGATTAGTACAACTACATTATGAACTCTGAATCAGAGTATCTACACATGATCAGACTAAAGTCAGATAGCTAACATACTACAGCCCAGCCGACTGTCATCAAGAATCAAAGTTTGAGTTCAAATGCTATTATCGAGAAACTATTCAGGTAGAGCAATCAAAGAATTTGCCTAAACATTTTAAGAGTCAGCCAAATTTTCTTTTATTTAGGATAAAACAAAGGCATGTCGTTAAGTGTTACTAGCTATTAACTCAGTATCTTGATCTTCAACAGTTTTGAAGACAACAAATTCAAATTCAATAATTTCCGATAGCTCCTACTATACTTTTGATCCCTTACAGAGTTATAAGTTATACTTTGTATATTATTGCCTATGAATCAATCGTACGTGATAGAAATGGATGTGATGGTAGAAGACCAACATAAACAAAGCAAACTGCGACAAGATGAGGTAGCTGCTAATTTTGTAGAAGGGGGAACAGCTGGGAATCAAGTTACATGTAAATTTTCTAAAGAAGTGTCAACTATGTTATCATCAAGACACTTGCCATCTATCGAGAGTATTGTCAAGGAAATTCGTACTTGTCTGAACGCAAAGTAAGCAATAAAGGAGGACTAAAACCATATGCAAAAGATCATCCCATGTTTGTGGTTTGATGATAAAGCTGAGGAGGCAGCGAAGTTTTATGCCTCCATTTTTAAAAACTCAAAGATAGGCAATGTTAGCCGCTATGGAAAAGAGGGGTACGAGTTTCATGGAAAGGAAGATGGAACGGTAATGACCGTGGATTTTGAAATCGAAGGACAACAATTTGTAGCTCTCAATGGTGGTCCGATCTTCAAATTTAACGAAGCCATTTCGTTCCAAGTGCATTGCGAGACGCAAAAGGAAGTGGACTATTATTGGGAGAAACTTTCTGAGGGCGGCGATGAAAAGGCGCAGCAATGTGGTTGGCTCAAAGACAAATACGGAGTCTCGTGGCAAATCGTTCCCGTCGTATTAACCAAGATGCTTCAAGACAAGGATGCTAAGAAATCACAAAGAGTCATGAAGGCATTGCTTCAAATGCGTAAGCTTGACATAAAGACTTTGACGGAAGCGTATGAGGAAAAATAATTAAGAAAAATAATTTGAGCTGGCTACTGTAAACGTCGATGGACGGTTTTATCTGGGGACCTCATGGAGAATTCGTCTGGGCGATGGAGAAAATGCGACATGCGAGACCTGGATGAAACGCTCAATCTAGGTAGTCTATTGTATTTTAGGATGATACTGGATGGTTATTTTGATCTCTATTTTATTGCTAGTAATATTTTTTGATCAATAAAGTACATTGTCTTCTTTCAGCCTCTACTAGGGGGGTTGAAATATAATGATACCAGCTGATCATTGGAATAATAGAATTGCGAAATCTGCACGAAACAACATGTTGTAGAATATCATGAAATAATGACTGTAAGCAGAACTTTAACTTTAATGCTGAAATGACTGCATGCTACTTAGAATACTTTGCAAGCCTAAACCTACAAAATCTCTTTTCGCATACATACATCTTATTATGCATCTCATGATCTATTAGTCTTTGTAAGCAGATTAACTATAGTATTAAGATCTTGATAATTTCATGAAAGCACAAAAAATACAATCTTAAAAATACGGTGCGGATGATGACTGGAAAAGCCAGTCAATGTTGGCTAATGCTATCTTACCTTCTTATAAATTTAATTAGGGTTGAATATGATAATATAGAGTAAGAATATGACAGCGGAAGAAGGATCCCCAACAACGACAGCAAAAGAAAGACTGACCCAGTTTCTAAAAGAGGGAAATGATTGGGAGAGAAAAGCTACTAACATACCTGGGATATTTCTGTTCAAGCTTCCTGGTTTAAGAGGAAGAGGCTCTCCATTAGTTGCTATTGAAATCAATCCTGTCGATAGTTCAGGATCTGCCACAAAGAAGAGAGGTATTGTCATAAGGTCCGGTTCGGAATTGGAAGAAATAAGTCGTCTTCTCACGAATCCAAAAATAGTTCAGCTAGCTAAGAGCATTGATGAAGTGAATCCTGATGTCAAGACCTCTTCTGCAAGGGGAGATTCATCACAGATCTTTGAAATTTGAGTTATCGTAATAATCGGTCAAATGAACGAATCTATTCCCTAACGTCGTGATATTGTTAATGACTCACCTTTATCAAGAATATAAATAGGGCATGCAGAACTAAACTTTGAAGATGCCCAGAATATATTAAATATCAATCAACAAAATAAATACAAAACATTTATCGGCTAGTGACTCCGCTTTATCTCCGAGATCAAAAGTAAAAAGCTAGGTAGTTCCACGAATAATATACTACATAGTTAAAATAGGATTTGACTAAATTCACCCGTGAACAATCTCTACACAAATACACAACATCTTCATCAGTTATAAGGAGTATTCCTAGTAGTATTTTTTGTTGTCGTCGTTGCTTTTAATCCGTAAGTCTTGGGTAGTTTTTATCTATGCTATAACTATTTCTATAGAATCCATCATCATTGAATATTTAACAACTTCAACTTCATTTCTTCGAGTTTCTCCAATTATGCTCTCAGCCATAAGCATAATTTCAGCAGGTGCAATGTTGCTGATGGTAGCGGCTTTTGTTTTTAAAAAGAAGAATGAGATAACGATTCTTTTCGCTAATTCATGGAAAAACCTTACTCTAGCTTCTTTGTCACTCTCACTTGGAATATTTACATGGTATGATTCCATTAGCAGGATAGGGGCATCAAAAGAGGTTCTTATTGCTGGGCCAGTTGAAATAGTCGTTATAGTTGTTTTAGCGCGAGTATTCTTGAATGAGAGATTGAACAGATTTCATATTATTGGTATCAGTGTAGCACTAATAGGATTTTTTATGGCTGTTGCAAGTGATATCAATTTTGATGTCGATGTTAATATTGAGACAGTAAAAATAACACAACCAGCGCTATCAACATCTTCGTTATCAGATATAATTACCTTTGGAGATGGAGAAGCAATTCTTTCAGCATTTGGATTTGCAATTGGCGTTCTCTTTCTAAGTAAACTTCTCTTGAAACATTCATCTATAGGAGTGGCAGGCGCCTCTATGTTAGTTTCAGGTTTAATCCTAGTCGGTTTTATGATCCTAGGATTATTATTGCCGAATGAGTCTGATCATGCATCATCTTCACCAAATAAAGTATCTTTATTGCCACAACCATTAATAATTGCAATTATTATCTTGTTCCTATTCTCAGTAATTCCCTTTATCGGCTCACTCTCTTATTCTATTGGCTTAAGTAGGATAGGGGCATCTCTTACAGCTACAATAGGATCTTCCAGTATTCTCATCACAGTCATATTACAAATGGTGTTAAAAGAACTGGGAGTTACTAGTCATTTACCTCAAAATATATTACTTGCTATTTTGGGAGGTGTTATAGGATTTCTCGGTATATACGTAATTCATATGTATGACTATTATATACCCATGAAGAAGAGAGAATTGTAACTGCTCATGCGAGATATTGTTATCTATAGATATCAGACTAAATAATCAAGATTTTTTAGGTATTATTAGTATCAATAATAATATTTTATCACTAGACCCTAACCTTTTTCTATTCCTTTTCTTGATTTCTAAATGAGTACTGATTAGTCTGTTCCCCAAGGATTTTCAATAACTATTAGCCAAGTGTCATCTGATTGTCGGCGTAATACCACTGTACCTCTACCAGTAAGATTAATAGGTTTACCATCAGGTTCAGTTCCATTAATAGACCATTCAGTAATTAGAAGAGCAAGATCGCTTGCCAGAAGTACTCTCTTTGGTTTGGTTTTTAACTTGCATCCCATGTCTATAAGACTCTGAAAAGCTTTACGTATGCTTTCAACGTCCTTGGCAACTTGTCCTGGCTTAGAGGCAAAACATGCTTCTTTTTCATAGAGCGTCATCAAGAAGCTTATATTACCTATATTGAATTCTTCTACCTGTAAATCGAGTAATTCTTCAGGTGTCTTAATTTTTGACATAGCACGGTATAACAATGAATGACAATGTAATTTTAAACTATTCTAAGTCTAAGCTAGTATAGTATATTTTTTTCTATGCCACATTAACAACTCAAAGGTACAAGATGTACTATTATCATATGACAACAAAAGGTATGTCCTAAGCGTAAGGTCTATCCAGAAAAAGGTCAAAGGGTAGAGGAATTCACTGTATCTTATTATGTAGATTTTGATTCATGTTGGCTGAAGGTATTCATGACCTTGAAGTAGACAAATTCAGGTGTAGTTGTTAGCAAAGAAATTGTATACTAAATCTTCAAACCACGATGTATGTCTGACTTCTACTAACAATTGTGTTTATAGTTCAGAAATTTTTCTATTGGGGAATTCTGAAGTTTCTACTACATCCCAATGCGCTACAAGCATACCATTAACAATTCTATATACGTCCGCAGATTTTATGGTAACTCTTTTACCTGTGCGCTTATTCGTTGCTGTGGTAATGAACAATACAAATACCTTATTACCTTTAGCAACAATTTGGTGTTCTAGTTTGCGAATCTGGGTCCTGCAATGTATTCGTCTAGGTACTGTTTGAAGCCTTCTGCGCCTGCCATATACTTGTCAACAGCCGCCAGGTCATGCCTGTTAGAGATCTTCTGCAAAATTGCGAACCAACTCCTTATTCTTCTTTGTAAGGGACGGCCGTATTGAATGCGGGTTTAAACGCCAGTAGAGGTTGCGATGAAGATTTCACATTTTTAAATAATAATGTATTATCAGTATTATTATATAAGATAAACAGGTATTGTATAGTGCTGCCAAGCAAGTTTAATTTTTAATCTGACTATAACTATTGGATTGCCTAGAGGAAGAATTACTTACCCCGACTTCACACTATTAGTAAGATTGGCTATGACTCGGATAAGAATGATCTATTCACAGTATACTATGCCTCCAGACAGAAGTGATTAAAAGAGAATGACCAAGAAGGATTAAGGGTTGACTATTTTGAGTCTTTTAGAACCTCTATAATTAAATGGTTGGTGAGAGTTGGGATGATAGGCTGGCTGGTTCAATCAGTGCACTCCCTCCATACATATAGGTAACCTGCCATTGTGTTTGCTACGGTATTCATCAAGGAGTTGATCCTTCACTTTATCTGCATTCTCTGTAATAGCATAACTGAACCTTTTGGTCTTGCCTATACAAGGATCTGACAAACAATCAAGTAAAGATTGTCTAAGGTTTTGACTACTTCCTATGTAGAGAATCTTCATGCTTTCATGCATCTTGTAAACTCCGACTGATGAGTCTGGAATGGAGGCGATCTTTGACTCAAAATCAAGCCATGGTGACCAGTCTAATGTTTCTAAGTTGTCAGCACTCACAATAACTTCAACCATCGATCTTACTTCTTTATTACTGTTTATTTAATACTGATAGATGCGTGAAACAAAAGGGCATGTGATACTTGTTGTCTTCCCTCAACTTCTTGTAAGCTAGTGGTTACAGCAACAAGTTGATCTGAGAGATGCGCTATTGCATCATCCTTTACCTGATCTCGATCACTTAACGATTATTGAATGTAAAATAATAACAAATTAATATCAAATAGAATGGTAGCATATGATCAATCAAAGATTTTCAAATTTGATTTACTTATTAATACATAGAATATAAATTGCAATAGTATGGTAGTCTTGGTGTATCCTGGGGAAGATACTTGCAGTCTGAAGCAGAGATGCATTTTCAGGAATTATCAGCGATAAAATTGAGCCATAGCATTAAGGAAGCCAGAGTTACGCTTTCGTGCTAGTTTCGAATATTGTTCAGCCCTAGGAGCAAGATATTTTTAATGTACTAGACCAAATCCATTTATACACACTAAAAATAATTTTAGTGAAATATGAAACCCGTTAAGGATGTGGATGAATATATTGCACTGGCCCCAATAGAAGTACAGGACAAGCTTAAAGAATTTCGAGCAACTATCAAGACCGCCGCTCCCGGCGCACAGGAACGTATTAGTTATGGGATGCCTTATTACTATTACAAGGGCAGACTGGTTTATTTCGGACTTTCAAAAAAACACATCAGACTATACATACCCACTCCCGTCGTAGAGGAGCACAAAAGTGAACTAAAAGGCTATGAGACCAGCAAAGCAACAGTTCGTTTCCCTCTGAACAAAAAACTTCCCGTCAGTCTAATAAAAAAGCTGATTAAAGTACGAATTAAGAAAAACGACGAAGCAGAACGGAAAAAATAACTTGTCCCAATAGAGATGATTGGATTTATATTGTATAAAATGTATATAAATGTAATCTAATAGATTCTTACTTTATTTATCACATGGAGCAACGACGACACTATCTTAAAGAAATTTAATCAATCATATTTAACTTTAGCAAATACTGCTTGAAATGCAATAAAGGCTTTCTTTAGTGCGTAACCTGATAAGACCCCGGCCAACGCAGTACCGCCAAATGCGATTAAGAAATTAATTCCAACTACATCCGGACTCAACGTAGATCAGCACACTCCTGCACTCCACGGTCAATCTCAGCTGTTGTAGTTAGCAAAAATCTTTCCAAATAAAAAATCCGTCCTTTCTTGTAACAGTATCTATTGATCTTGCCAGAAAGTTACTTCTTACTCTTTAGAAGGTTGTGAAAGTTTATTTGGTTATCCATTAGCTCTTTATAAACCGCATTTTCCAAATTGAGACTAGCTCTGTGCTGCTTTCGATATTCTTTCTAAGGCGTCTTCCGATCCTTCCGAAATGTGTTTTTTGATTATCCATGTAAAAATCCCAAAGAAACCCTTTACTTTGATATCCCATTGGACATCTACTCGAGTTTTGTTATCTGCAATAGCTGTTATTATAATATCTTTTGTACCTTTCACTGCTCCATCTATAATTTTTTTCTTAACTGACTTTTTTGGATCTAATGTAACAATTTCTCTACATACCGAGTTTTTGAAAGCAATTACTACTTCTCTTTCGATTACCTTCCATTCCTTTTTGTTAATTTTTTTGACGTATTTAGTACCATGCCAGAATTCAGGTTCTCTGTCAACGTCAGATACAATATCCCATACTCGTTCAGCTGATGCTTAGATCTCCTTGCTCATATGAATAACAACCATATCTTTCCTTTTCGACATAATTACATAGCTAGGATGATATATCTTGTGTTAAATATTCGCAATCTCGTCAGTATTTTTGAAAGATAATGCTAACATAGCTCGATAAAGCTACGCGTTTCTGATTATCTGACACAAACTTAATAGCATCATCAACTACTCTAGTAATAGTAAGTAAGTCTAGTTTCATTGCCTAGCATCGTAGTTAGATTAATAACTGAGAATTCACAAACCCAAGATGAAGATATTGTTATTTGCAAAAGTCGGTGCAGTAATACTACTAGTATCAGACATGGAGCGTTCTGTGAAATTTTATAGAGATATTCTTGAACTACCTGTTAAATTCCAATCTAAAGATTGGACCGAATTTTTCAACGAGGATACGACTATCGCTTTGCATCCGGTAAAGAGAAGAAAAGGATCAGCAGAAAGAGAAAGACACGAAAAGAGCAGAACAGCAAATGTGCTTGTAGGTTTTATGGTCAAAGATCTTGATTACACTGTTAAATCCTTAAAGGAGAAAAAGGGAGGCAAAGAAGAAGTCAAATTCTTCAAAGAGCCTACAAACGAACCCTTTGGTAAACATACAATAATCGAAGACCCAGACGGAAATTTGATATCTATAGCAGAGATACAGTCTACTAAACCATCACAAGAAGAAGGATTTGATCTGATAGGCTTCTTTGGCGCGGAATGAAAAAAAAGAAATGGTATCCTAAAATATTATTTCAACCATATCCACCTTTTATGTAACAAGTTCCACTTTTGAGTTTGCGAATAAACACGTAGTAAATATAATAAGATTTACTGAAACTTGATTCAAATATCATATACATACACACACCTTTTACTCCTTACTGTATTATCCAATTCGGGGAATGACACTGTTGCTCTTTTGTGCATTTCGCTTTTAAGAAATCTCAGATACTCTCTATTTTCTTAGCTTGGCGAGAGTATCACAATTAGTCGCTTAATGCGTATAAATTAAAAAATGATCTACTTTGAATTATGAAGTTTACGACTATGGTTGTAGCAGCTGAGTATCACTACAATTTACACTAACTATATTCTCTCTCAGTTTCTAGATATGTTTCCTTTCGTTCAGTTTCACCGTTTTCACATTGCACACCTTATAGGTTTAGGTCTATCTTCACCATTAACCCCTGAAATCCATTTGTAATCGCTCAGATAATTGTACTCATCGACTTGAATTTGTTATATTTGTACCTGTAGTGAGTTTTCTAGGTATGGTCGTCGTTATAATAAACCTTATAATTTAGCAATAGAACAGAAAAATGAGCCCAGTTATGAAAAGTGAAATAATCAAGTACCCACCCGGTCCAACCTATAAAATGCCTGGTAAACTGATTCGTCAATTCGTTGACGATCCTATCAAGACATTAACAACCATAGCACAGAAATATGGAGACATTTCCCATTTCAAATTAGGACCCAAGCAGCATGTTTACCTGATTAATAATCCTGATTACATCGAGAAGGTGCTCATATACGATCACCGCAATTTCAAAAAGGGTAGGAGATTACAGACTGCAAAGGCTGTTTTAGGAGAAGGTTTAGTCACAAGCGAAGGAGACTTCCATGACCGTCAAAGACGACTAATACAGCCAATATTTCATCCAAAGCAAATTATGACATACGGCAAGGTTATATCCGATTACGCTAGTCGTTTTGGTGACAGATGGAAACATGGATCTACAGTAGACATCTCCCCAGAGCTGATGCGACTAACACTTGATATTATATGCAAAACAGTATTAAATTATGATGTAGAATCAGAGGCTCAACAAGTTGGAAAAGCATTAACCACCAGCCGTAACTATTCCAAAAGGTTGCAGAGTCCAATAGGCCATGTTCTTGATAAATTTCCTATTTTACCTGCTCCAAGGAGAGCACGCCAAGCCAAAAAAGAACTGGATTCACTAGTGTACGGTTTAATCTCCGATAGAAGAGAACAGGAGGAGTCTGGCAGCAATAATAGGTATGATGATCTGCTTACTAGATTACTGCAGGCGCATGATTCTAATGCTGGTCTTGTTGGACCTGATGGTGCTTTCTCTACATCTAGACTTGCATCTAGGTCTACGTCTTATGGAAAAATGTCAGATAAACAAGTAAGAGATGAAGTTATGACCATATTTATAGCCGGTCATGAAACTACTGCCAACGCACTTACATGGACTTTTTACCTACTTTCTCAGTATCCGGATGTCGAAATGAAACTCCATGACGAAATAGATTCAGTTCTAGGAGCTATCGACAATGATAGCCATGGTGTTAAAAACATCCCAACTATTGACGATATTCCAAAGTTACGATATACGGAGAAGGTGCTTAGAGAATCAATGAGGCTTTTCCCACCTGTTTGGACAATAGGTCGGTATGTAGAAAATAATTATTCTGTAGGCGAATATACTATACCTGCTGGCTCCTCAATATTTATGAGCCAGTATGTTATGCACCATAACCCACTGTATTATGAGGAGCCAGAACAATTTAAGCCAGACAGATGGACAGATGAATTCAAGGCTCGTTTGCCAAGATTCAGTTACTTTCCATTCGGAGGAGGAATAAGAGGATGTATAGGAGAGACATTTGCATGGATGGAGGGTATACTCATCATCGCTACTATTGTACAAAAGTGGTCCATGCGTCTTGTACAAGGTCAACGTATCAAGCTTGATCCTGCACTTACGTTGCGACCAAAATATGGTATGAAGATGAAGTTGATTCAAAGAGATAAATAAGATGTTCTGCACTTATCTAACGCGACGGTAATTCTTCACATTTGAGATACATTACTTGCATTCAAATTCGCTATCACCAACGATCTACATCTTTGTGATACCAGATAGATAGTTAGCAAGCTATCAAAATATTATGTTATTTTTCTATGTCGTTATGAGATTAGATTAGATTAGATTAGATCAGCCGAACCATTTCAAGATATTATTAGTGATTCCTCTTGAATTACTTTGACCCTAGGTTATTAATATTGTATGTTGTAGCTAGACTGCCATATACGTTTGTTACAAGTACCTATATCAAAAGGCTAGTTTGTGAGTAGTATCTTTGGTACTCGTCCGAAAAGAGCCTAATTAACGGCTTAGATCCGTATTCTGACAGTAGGCCTTTCTGGCAGCATCCTCAAAGCAGATTGTTCTTGATATTAATTCATAAGCAGTTTTAATAGATATTCTTACTCTTTTTTAGAAAATTTTATTTCTTCTTTGCCTCTAACTATACTCCTTACTGTCTCTTCCGTTCTTTTGGTTGAGGGTGAAGCAACTATTCCTAATGCCAATACTGCGGATATTCCTAATATAATCCTGAAAAAATTAGGCGCATTACTATGCCATTGGATGAGAATCATCTATTGTATATAGCTGTTGAAATAGTAGATGATCATTTAGAAATAATAGAGTTATAGGAATAGATCGACGGTGATAATCACAATATACGGCAATATCTTTGATAATATCATTCCAACATGGTTGTCCAATAAACGTTATCTTTAACACACTTGATCGAAATAATGAGCTAAAAAAGTATATTATTGACGTTACCAAGTATTAATAAGTATTATGACATCAGGTAAGTATTTCAATAAAGGTGTAAAATCCCTAGATTCTCCTGATATGGGACACGTTGTAAGGGAAACTCCTGACAAGATTATCGTGTTTGGTGGAAAAGATGAGAGATACGATATACCTATTTCAGAAGTTCAGCAAGTCGGTGCAAACGTTCTGATAGGTCGTACTTTAGAAGAGATTGTCAAAAGGTATAAGGTTAGTCGTGAAGAGCCTCTGCCCACAAGTCGTGTCGACCCATGGAGTTCGCCATCAAGTAGAATTGATCTTGGCACCTACGAAAGGCAGTATCCAAAGACTCTTTTTAATAAAGGAGTGAGGGCAAAGAATGAAGATCACGTAGGACATATAATGAAGGAAACAGATGACAAAATAGTTGTTTTCGGTGATTCTAATTACAGATTCGATATCCCAAAATCAAGGATAATAGCTGTAGGTATGAATGTAATTCTAGGCATGGATTTTCCTGAAATATTCAAATACCAAGTCGATAAAAACGCTCCGTTACCTACAGGAGAATCTGTCGAGAAATTGAAAGACGAAGCATATCCTGAGGGATATCATGGGCCTAAAGAATATGAGGATAAATCTAAGTTAGTTTATCCAAAAGATGATAAGCAAAACCAATCTCATAATTGACGATCAAAGACCTAAAGAAGAGAGTTACCTAACAACTCAACAAATACAAAGGGCAAGAGAATGATGCTTTATTGCCTGTGAACACTAATGCCGATGATATTTACATCATTTAATGTTGTAGTATCTCCAGCTAATTCTACTGCAACTGCAAGAGGTGATTTCCAGTCAGCGTTAACTTTGCTATTGCCGGATAGAACCCATGATAACTTAAAATGGAGTTTTGTATATTGATGAGACATCAACATCAAAATTAAATCTAACAGCACCTGCTTGTATAATGATGGGAGGAGCACTTTCATTACCATTGTATCTTAAATATAATGTGATCTGTTTGTCTCCTGTAACATTAGCACCTGTAAGATCAACTCCTTTTACCATGCTAGCCATACCAAATGCACTATTTAGCTGAGGTAGTTGTGCTGTTGTTTCTGAGCGCAGCCAACTTTTTGTCAAATTCATATAACCTCTCATAAATTCATTGTATGTCTCAATCCAGGTTCTGGTATAATTTTGCTATAAATTTAGAGTAGCAGCAAATAAATTTTCGCTGTAAGACAAAAGCAACAATAGAAGTTTCAATAAAAGCAGC
>Ga0193721_1000123_pt1 | contig 23509 bp, 22 predicted proteins | sample U2s2metaG_FD_145078 | JGI IMG/M metagenome (GOLD analysis project Ga0193721, IMG submission 145078) | Soil microbial communities from a riparian zone of the East river system, Colorado, United States - U2s2 | ecosystem: Environmental > Terrestrial > Soil > Riparian zone | place: USA: East River...
TTTTAGCGTCTTCAAATTGGGAACACCATCAGTATAAATCGGATCATTAAGGTACAGAACACGGTTATCCGTTGGCGTGAATTCAGCCCAGCCGGGAAGCCCGGCGCCGTTTGGATTTCCTGATTTAGCGAAGTTGACCCAATAGCTCGACATGACGTCCGCCAGCCTCCTGTCGGACGTGCGCCACTGCCAAGGCTCTTGGTTGAGATGATCGAACATATACCAGAGCTCGGCGTAGTGGCTCGCGCCCCAGCCTTCATAGAGCGATCCCTTGAGAAATGGCGGTTTGTGCGCAAAGTGATAGTAGTAGACGCTGTTTCTGCCCTTCATCGCCTCCAGCCGCGCCCACGCCCACATGTCCCATCCAAAGCGTAGATCGCGCTCGAAACAGGTCGGGAACGAGCGAGCGCGGTTCGTCGGCGTTCGACCCGACGAGGATCGGTACATCGTTCTGCCGGCTCTCCACAAATGCGTTATAAGGCGACTCGGGCAGCAGATAGGGTTCGATCACAGGATGCGAAATCTCGCCCGCCTTTCCCTTAAGAAGGTCGCTCGCCGGCAGCGCGCGCAATTCGGCGACAGAATGCACATTCAGCGATGCGGCGTAAGCTTCTCCGTCGTGTTCGGCATTCGCGAGCAGATAATTCGGCGCTAGCTGGAGGGGCTCGAACAATCCACTGCTTTGCGCGATCGCTCGCTGAAATAATCCTTTGGCCAGTGGCGAAGCCATCATAATGCTGACCGATACCGCTCCTGCGGACTGTCCGAAGATCGTCACGCGTTGAGGATCGCCGCCGAATGCCCGAATGTTTCGCTGCACCCATTGGAGTGCTGCGATCTGGTCCAGCAGGCCATAGTTTCCGGATGTGTGGTGCGGCGATTCCTGTGTCAGCTCCGGATGCGCGAGGAAGCCAAATGGCCCGACCCTGTAACCAAACGTGATGACAACAGCGTCCTTTCGCGCCAGACGGTCGCCCCAATAGAGTGGCATCGAGGCGGAACCATTGAAAAAGCCGCCTCCATAGATCCAGACCATGACCGGAAGGCGCGCATCGGAGTTCTGGGCTGGCGTCCACACGTTTAGGTAGAGGCAATCTTCGCTGACCGCCGGTGGTGTTTCGCCAGGCATGGAGACGCCGGTCTGCGTGCAGGCGGGCGCAAACTCGTCCGCTTTGCGCACATCTTTCCACGAGTTGACAGGCTGAGGCTCGCGCCATCGAAGCGAGCCGACCGGTGGAGCCGCGAAGGCAATACCTTTGTAGACAGTCAGGCGACCGGCCCGAACGCCCTCCACGGGACCGGCATCGGTCTGCACAACGCCGGCGAAGGTTGGCAACGGAGCCAGGATCAATGCAATCCTGAGGGCAGTGCTAGGTTTCATGGTTTCACCTTCTTAGCGTGCTACGAATTCGCTGTGCCGCCACAAATGCTCAGGTGCGAAGATAGAAACCGAGTCGCGGTCGAACTACAATTCGGCGGGAAAATCCCCGCCCTCAAAAAATACCGCATGCGGCGGCAACGGTAGCCGTTCAGGCGACGAAAACAAGCTGGACCAAAAGTAACTGCTTCGCGTTCTCAAGGAGATGGTGAGCGCGTTTCCGACGCCGCTGATTCGCCAATTGGCAAATTTGCCGCTTTCCAATCCATTGCCATGCGGATGCGTGCGCGACCGCTGGGGTGGTCGAAAAAGATGAATTCTTCAAACGGCGTTGGATTGAGTTTGCGATAGGTCCCCAGTTTTAGCGCAACTTTGGCCATGCCGTCGGGCTCGCGTGAAGTGTTGATTCCGAAAGCATCTGCTTCTCGTTCTGTGATGCGCACCACCGTATTGAGAAATGGGGTAGCGACGAAGAGCAACGTACTCAGGATCAGGGCGAGCAATGGAAGTGCGGCTGGGTCGCTGATTCCGCGCACGTCCCATTTTTTTCCCCAGCGTTTTACTGCGGCATCGAAGAGAATTCGAGCAAGCGCGAAGCCGATAAGAATAAAAATTCCAAGGTAGGTGAGCAGCTTTGCACCATGATTAAGGACGTAATGCCCCATCTCGTGCGCCATGACAGCGCGAATTTCTGGAAGCGTGCATTGCTTGAGCAGATTGTCGTTGAGCGCGACGCGTGTCGTGCCGAGTAACCCTGAGACATTCGCGCTCACACGCGTCGTCTGGCGAGAGGCATCCACTTCGAAAACCTGTTTTACGGGAATTTCATTTGCTCGAGCCATCGCAAGAATTGGATCCCGAATCTTTGAATCGGTTAACGGTTTATAAGTGTTAAAGAGCGGTTCGATGTAAACCGGCGCGATGAGGACAAGGGTTCCCGAGAAAATAAGCATGATGATAGTCCCCCAAATCCACCACGTGCGCGGGGCGCGCCGAAAGACGGCGTAGAGAACGACCACCAGCAGGGTTCCGCCCGTTAAAGTTAGCGCCAGGCCTAGTAATTGTTCTCGAAACCATGGGGCAAAACTCTGGGTCGCCAGGCCGTAATGATGTTCGCGAAAAAAGTTTTCGTACAGATTAAGAGGAAAACTCAGCGCATAGACCAAAAGCAGATATAGGATCGCATAGCAGGCGATTTGCACATTCCTGATCTTCGTGAGGCGTTCGGAAAAATCGCGCAGTCGCGCCGAAAACCGCGAGGATAGAAGAAGGATGGAAATTGCGGCTGTGAGGACAAAATTCCAGAAGATCAGCCAGTAACCACCTTCGAAATAGGCGTTGGACCTCTCTCGTTCATTCCGCGGGACGCTATCCAACCATGCTTGCGTCGCCGCTGTCGGCTCGAATGGGTTTACACGCTCAGCTGTCGCGGTCGAAATGTAGCCGGGGTCGTTGACCCCGGCAGTCCGTCCCGAAGAGCTAACTTTCTCCGAGATTACGGGCGGTGCTGTTTGCGGTGGACTCTCTTGCGCGGAAGCAGGCAGCAAAGTGATTGCCGCGGTAACAACGAGCAAGATTAAGATCGAAGGTCGGGGCGTCATGCGCACATAGTAAGGCGGAATTAAAAAGAAGCAGCGCTAGCGTGACCTGCCTGCGTAGAGATCATCGATACAAGCGACAATGTTCGGCCGCGAGACGAACCCATCCGACCAGATTGGCGCACGACTCAATAAGCTGGACTACGGGCGTCGCTCACTAGAAGATGCAAATATGAAAAAGCTTGTGTCGCTGGTCTGCGTGTTCGTTATGGGAACGTGCGTCCTCGGCAATTTATGTGCAGAAACGCAGCCTGCCGATACGGAACGCTATGGCCCGTATCCCACGAACTATAAGGAGATCGTCATGAAATGGCTCGATACACAATTAATTGACGCCGGGAGTGCGCGCGTCGAGTGGACTGGCGATCCCAAGCCCACCAATTTGGGGACAAACGACAAACCGCTTTCCGGCTATTTGGTCAACTTCAAAGTAAACGCTCGAAATCGTTTTGGCGCTTACACGGGAATGCAAAGCCATGGCGCGTTAATCCGTAACGGTGAAGTGATTAAAGGCATGGGTTTCGGTTATTAACAAATAATCTTAAGCAAAATGAAAATAAATCCACGATCGAAATCGTCAGGACAAATTCTGGTTATTGTAATCATTCTGCTGGTATTACTCGGCATTGCATATTGGTGGCTCGATTCCAATAAACGGCAAATGACGCGGGAAGGGGACCAATTCGGGAGGCAAGTGATCCAGGAGCTCATTATCCAACACAATGTGAAATTTTTTGGGGATCATTTGAGTCCCGCAATGCGTCTCCAGTATCCGCCGTCGGCGCAACAGGATCTCCTGACTCAACTGGCCAAGCTTGGCGCGCCGCTGTCTCCGCCAAAGGTGGAGGGTGATATTGTGTTTCAGTCACATTTTTTCGAGCCGAACGGCAACTTCCACGCGCACATTGATTATCCAACCAGGGGAGCTGATATCAACGTAGCCGTTTCCCATCCAGTGGGTCGTTGGCAAATTGACGAGTTAAATTTCACGGCCGAGACGCCGCGATAGGCTTCGCGTCGATAAATCGTCAAATCCTGCCGAAGCACGAGAGTTGTTAGCTCAATAGACGCTCCAGCGAATCGAGACAGATTTGCGACCAGCTCTCCAACGATTGGCGGCGGGCCATTAATTCTTCCTTTGCCAGAAATGCAAGGCCTGTGATCATTGCCTCACGTTTCTGCACGTTGGGCTCTTTCAATTTGAAGATGTGCACAATCCCCAGGTGAACGCGTCCGACTTCGGTTGAGTCGTCATTCAAGAGCGCAACAATTCGATCTTCAAACGGTGTGTCGATCTTGATTTCTTCGTTCACTTCGCGCTCGACGCCCGCGCGGTAAGCGTGCTCATCCAATGCAAAGAGAGATTCGTCGGTTTCGTTCATGTGACCGCCGATACCGATCGAGCCTTTCGCCACCAGTCGCTGTTCGCCTGCCTTTTTGCCGCGCACGTAGTGAAGCACCGTTTTCCCAAAGGCGATCAGCGCATAAGGGATGATTTGCTTGTAGGCTGGGTCATTCTCAGCTTCGGGGCGCGGTATGAAGAAATTGCTTCCGCGCGATAGTATTGCCTTTAAATATTTTTCGGGCTCGAAACTTAATCCCTGGAAACTGCCGAGCTCGTCGAACAAGCTGCGCCTGATCACCAGAACGTTTTCGTTTGGCGGGTTACTCATCAATTTACCGTTTCTGTCATTCTGAGCGGAGCGAAGAAGCTCTGATTATTGTTAGCGCCACGTCCATGCACTGGCCAGAGATGTCTCGACTTCGCTCGACATGACACCAAAGATCAGAACGAATAACTCATGCCGACCTGTGGACCGAAAAGGTTCAAGCTGGGATTGGGATCGGTTTGCCCGCCATTCGAGAGATGCTGATAAAGCGCTCCCACACTTATCTTCCAGTGATCGTCCACGAGATAGGAGATCCCTGCGGCCGTTAAAATGTTGAATGTAAAATCCTGTCCCTGGCCACCAGGAACTTCCGGGTGACTGTCGATCCATCCCAGACCGAGCCCGCCCGAAAAGTAGGGGACGAACCGGCTGCCCGGTCGGACAAAATTGTAACGCATTCCGAGATTGAGCCCGAAGTAATGGTTCTCGATTCCGCGAAAAATCGGTTCCGCGATCGCGCTAATATAAAATTGGTTGTAGCCGCGCAGCCAGATGTCGCGCTGTACAACTCCCCATCGAATGCGCGCGGTTAGGAATTCCGCGCCGACCTGGTAATCCTGTGGCGGATTGATCGCGCCGAGCAAATATCCTGACTCGACTGCCAATTCGAATCGTTGCGGATTCAATTCTTCGGTCGTCGCCGCGGCAAGTGGCGCTTCCGTGCCGCCGAATGTTTGCGAGGAAGCGAGAACAATCACACAAGCAGCCAAAGCGCGAAGCGGTTTCATTCGGCGCGCCTACGATAAGTACGCTTGACCGGATTGCAATTGATAGGGACTTCGCTCTGCGCTGTCGCACGCCTCAGAGCGGCGTTTCTACCTGATAAATTCCGTAAGATCGGACGGCAATGGACTGTTCCATTCATGCTCGCCCTCGATTGCGAGTTTCGCCGAGTGCAAAGCATGCCGCGCCAGGAGCAGATGGCGTTCGAGTTCAGAGGTCCACCCCGTCTCGATGAATCGCAAGTAAAGCTGTTCGTCAGATCCGTAAATCTTGTCTCCCACAATAGGGTGACCAAGTGACGCGAGATGCACTCGAATTTGGTGGGTTCGCCCTGTGTGTGGAATCGCCCGGACCAAGCTAAACTTTTCGGCCCTGCACGAACCCTCGAAAGGCGCGCCCTCTCCCCGGCCAGCAAGCTCTGGTTGCGGTCTGCCAGGCGATCGCACAAAACGGCGCTCAACGTGAAGTTCAGTCTGCGCCGGAGCCCCAGATGGATCAATCGTTTGTTTTAGCCAGATCGCTGAGCGTTGATGCTTGCCTTGTCTATCAAGGGCCGCATCAACGAGCCTGCTTTCCCACTCGGGCCAACCGCAGACAATGGCCAGATATTCTTTTTTAAGTCGCCGCCGTTGCATCAACAGCCCAAATCGGCGCGCAACATCGGCTTTCTTCGCTACCAAGACCAGGCCACTGGTCTCGCGGTCGAGACGATTCACAATGGATACCTGGCCGCCTGCGGCAATCTCGAACGCGAATAGTCCACGCAATTCCTGCCACAACGTTCGCGTGCCATCCGGTTTCGTGGGATGGATCAGGAGAAACGGCGGTTTATCGACAACGGCATAATCGTCGGTTTCATCAATGATTTTGAAATCAAGTGACGGCGGCGACTCAATCATTTCATGGCAATAATAGCCACGATTGCCTTGACCTCATTCCCAAAACTGTTTTACCTAACCTCTTTAACTTTTGACAGGAGCACGTGGTGGAACCCAAGGACATCAAAGAAATCAAAACCATCATCGATTTGATGAAGAAGAACGATCTTTCGGTCTTCGAGATCGAAAAGGAAGGGTTCCGTTTAAAGCTTCAAAGAGGTTCGTCAGGTCAGGCAGCCGCTGTTGCGCCGCTTCCGCCGAAAGCGGCCCTGGCGCCAACAGATGCTGCATCTGGTTTGCCCAAGGCGATCGAAACTGTTGCGCAAAGGGAAATTGTCTCCCCCATGGTGGGCACGTTCTATCGTGCTGGGTCGCCGGACGGCTCGCCTTTTGTTGATGTTGGAAAAACGGTTACGGAGGAAACAGTGGTTTGCATTATCGAGGCGATGAAAGTGATGAATGAAATCAAGGCGGAAACCAGCGGTGTCATCGCCGAAGTCGTGGCTGAAAACGGCAAGCCCGTGCAGTTCGGCCAAGTGCTTTTTAAAGTCCGTTAGGACAGTATGGTGGGCGCGACCGCCGGGCGCGCCGTAATCGCGCGACCTTATGTTCGAGAAAGTCTTGGTTGCCAATCGCGGTGAGATCGCGCTGCGCGTAATTCGCGCCTGCAAGGAGCTCGGAATCCGAACCCTCGCAGTCTATTCGGAAGCCGACGTCGACTCACTGCATGTGCAACTTGCGGATGAATCCATTTGCATCGGCGCGCCGCCTGGCACGGAAAGTTACCTCAAGATCGATCGCATCATGAGCGCCGCGGAGATTGGCGACGTGGATGCGATTCATCCAGGCTATGGATTTCTCGCCGAGAACCCCCATTTCGCGGAAGTTTGTGAAAGCTGCAATATCAAGTTCATCGGGCCTTCTTCACAGGCCATGCAAGCGATGGGCGATAAGAATGCCGCGCGTGCTGCGGCGCGAAAAGCCGGCGTGCCCGTGACGCCAGGGAGCGACGGGATCGTCGAGACCGAAAGCGACGCGATCCAGATCGCAAAGAAAATCGGTTATCCGGTAATGATTAAAGCGACCGCCGGCGGAGGCGGACGGGGAATGCGCATGGCGCACAATGAACCGAGCTTGCAATCAGCCTTTCACAGTGCGCGTCACGAAGCCGAGAAAGCCTTCGGTAACGAACAGGTTTATCTCGAGAAGCTCATCATCAATCCGCATCATGTCGAATTTCAGATTGTTGCCGATAGTCATGGTCACATGGTGCATTTGGGTGAGCGCGATTGTTCCATTCAGCGGCGCAATCAGAAAGTAATCGAAGAATGCCCATCCCCTCTGATGACGGCGAGTCTGCGCAAAAAAATGGGACATGCCGCGATTAAGCTTGCCAAATCTGTCGGGTACGAAAATGCAGGCACGATCGAGTTCCTGGTCGATCAGGACAGACATTTTTATTTTATCGAGATGAACACTCGCATCCAGGTCGAGCACACGATTACGGAGGAAGTTTACGGATGCGATTTGGTGAAGGAGCAAATCCGTATCGCTGCCGGTGAGCCGCTTTCAGAACACGTCGCGCATGCAACGCCGCGGCTTCACGCGATTGAATGTCGCATTAACGCGGAAGATCCGGCGAAGGATTTCCAGCCAACACCGGGCCGAATCGATTTCTATTATGCGCCAGGTGGTCGCGGCGTTCGAATCGATTCGCACGTTTACACCGGCTACACTGTGCCGCCCTATTACGATTCATTGATCGCAAAAATTATCACGGTGGGCGCGACTCGAATCAATGCCATCGAGCGAATGCGGCGTGCACTCGACGAGTACTACATCACAGGCATCAAGACCACCGTGCCGTTTCATGCCGCCATCATGCGCAATGGAGAATTCCGGGCCGGAAATTACGACACCGGTTTCATCGAGCGAGTCATGTCATCGGGCAAACTCGACCTCACCTCGCGACCGATTCGGCTGCGCGAGTAAACTAGTGCCGCGCACGCTGTATCTCCTGCGTAACAACCGTTCTCCCTCCATAGCTGTCTAGAAGGTGCGGCACATTTCTGAGATGCGCGCGCGTGCAGTCTGAAAAAATGGGATGGCCGGCAGCGAGCCTGTCGCTGACAATCCTGTAACTCCGGTTTTCTGGAGGGATATGACGTCCACTTGGCGCAAACATCTGATCATTTGCTTGTTTCTAGGGTTGCCGGCGGTTCCCATCTACTTCCTCGATCTGGCCACTACTCAACAGGGGGGCAGCAATTGGATCACACTCGATTTCCGGGGGCTTATCTTTTGGACTTACATCACGTTGCTAGCCATCCACGTCACCTTAAGTTCAATTTCCGTCCTGTTGTTTCCCAACTCAGGAACATTGCGTATTCACCTTTGGTCAATGGTGCTTTCCGTGATTCTTCTCATCGCAGGCTTCGTCTTTTACGGAAAGCTGCTCCGCGCGCAGGCCGTCTCAGTCGACACCTTGACGTGACTAATTGGATTTCCGAAAAATAACAGGTTAGCCACAGTTAGTTTAACAACCAAGAAATTAAAGCAGCGAAGCATTTGTAATCTACCTCGTCGCGGCCATGGCGGTTGGAGGCCGTTAGGATTGCTCTGACGTTTGGTCCTGCCCGTCAGCAATCCAGATTGGAGTTTAGTTGTGCCTTTCTTCTCTGCCGTAATTGCCCTCAAGTGGCATGGGCTCACTCCAAGCTGGCACAGGCTTTTGAATATCGTAGTACGGGTAGCTTGCTCGTGGTGCGCGATATGTGGAGACACCGAAGCATAGCCAGAAGACGAAGCCCAGCGCTACGATGATCGCTGCCAGTTTCTTGATAGGAATCAAGGAGGAGGGATGAGGATTAGGAGAGATTACCTCCCGGCTCCATAACCGGGGGTAGCGATAAACCTGTTGCTGCAGGTCAGCATAGGCTCTCCACAGCGACGGATCGCGGCAAATCTGTTCCCGGAGCCCAGTGTGGCTGTGGATTCCGTGAGACGCAGCGATTGAGTTGGGAAACCTCTTTATACTTACTTCTACGGAAACTTGAGAGTGAAGGTCCCAAAAAGGTTTACAAAGTGAAGGCAATTTACCTACGAAATGATTTCCGAACAAGGCATTCGACTTTGGCAACTGGATCTTCTCCTCCGTAGAAACGGCGCGGCCTGCCCACTCGTGAGCTTTTGCCTCGCAAAATCGCACAGGATTCCCTACGACTCATTTCATGAACACTGCGTTTCCATTCACAACTCGCATTCACCGCCGGTTTGGGAAGTCCGGTTTGCTTTTCGTTTCGTCTATGGTTCTCAGCTTCGCGCTTTCGCAGACGGCGCAGGCGGTCACTCCACCGCCGGATGGAGGCTATCCCGGAGGCAATACAGCAGAAGGACAGAATGCGCTTTTGAACCTCACCAGCGGCACGTATAATACTGCAGTTGGTTGGTTTTCCCTTGGGAGCAATGCCAACAGCCAATTCAATACAGGCCTCGGTGCTGGCACGCTGTTTGCCAACACCGGAGACAACAATACAGCCGTCGGTGCAGGAGCACTTTTAAATAATTCGACGGGAGGCCACAATACAGCGAATGGGGCGTTCGCCCTCTTCAGCAACACCGAAGGTATCGACAACACTGCCATCGGTGATGGTGCGCTGTTTGTGAACACCGCCGACGGCAATACAGCTGTCGGCCGTAGCGCCCTTTCTAGCAATACGAGTGGCAGCGGCAACACTGCAGATGGTGCGCTCGCGCTCGCTTTTAACACCACCGGCGACGGCAATACAGGTATTGGATTCAACGCTCTTCTTGGTAATACAACAGGGACGGGCAACACCGCAGTGGGTGCGCTCGCGCTCCAAGAAAACGTTGGTATCAGTAACACGGCGACCGGTTTTTTCGCACTTGGTAGCAACACGACGGGTGACAGCAACACCGGTATGGGCTTCGGGGCGCTCAATGATAACACGACAGGCGCATTCAATACAGCTATCGGCAGCGGCGCGCTTCTATCTAGCACGAGTGCCATTTCGAACGTCGCAATAGGCGACAGTGCACTCCTTAATGATACCACTGGGTCGAACAACACGGCTATCGGAGCCGCGGCAGGCGAAAATCTTACCACAGGCGATAACAATATCGATATTGGCAATCCTGGCGTGAGCGGCGAAAGCAACACGATTCGTATTGGCACGCAAGGTATACAGGTCGCCGCCTATATTGCGGGTGTCAGCGGAGCTCCTCTCGAGAGCGGGGTAGCAGTTGTTGTGGACGCTACGACCGGCCAGCTCGGCGTACTGCCCTCCTCGCTTCGCTTTAAGAAAGATGTAAAACCCATGAATGCGGCCAGCGAAGCAATCTTAGCTCTGAAACCGGTCACGTTCCGCTACAAGAGGGAGATTGACGCCGTAGGCACACCACAGTTCGGTCTTGTGGCCGAAGAGGTGGAAAAAGTGAACCCTGACTTAGTGGTACGTGATACGGAGGGCAAGCCTTACACCGTCCGTTACGACCAGGTGAACGCAATGTTGCTTAACGAGTTTCTCAAGGAACATCGGAAAGTGGAACAGCTCAAGAAGGACCTAGAGTCAAAGATTGCTGAGCAGCAAAAGCAAATTGAAGCGCTTACCTCTGGCTTTGAGAAAGTGAGCACCCAACTTGAATCAAGCAAACCTGTGCCGCGAGTGGTCCTGAAGGATCACTAAGCAGCGTTTGCAAAGAAATCCGCAAAACGCGAAATACACTGACATCTGATCTCATTATCAGCTACGAAGCCAGGCCAAAGCACTTCGCGGTTTTGATTTCCGACATTTGGAGACGCCTTTAGTCGAACTCTCGTCGCTGTAAAAGCGAAAAACGAACTCGAAGTGTTCCATGAACTACTTTCGTGATCTTTCGGGGCTGCACGACCTGCTTGGTGCGCTGTACGAGAATCTCGCGCTGTCGGCTCCACTCATTTCGATGTGCCGGCAATCCAAAAGCGGGCCCGACGAAACCAGATAACACGCAAACTGGTCATGTCGAAATCCGCTATCTGGATCTGGTGTCGTCGCCACATTCGGGTTTAGCAATGGACAATTCAATTAAGGAGGCCATAAACATCATGAAACCAAAACAATTATTCAACAGCATTCTGGCAGTTCTATTCCTGTTCCCATTGATGGGAACGTTCGCTCAGCAAGCACCGAACTCGGGCTCTATCGAAGTAATCACGACTTTTGATTATCCCGGGACCGGAAATCAGACCCTTCCGCAAAAGATCAACGAAAGAGGCGACGTCGTTGGCGAGTTCATCGATTCGAACGGAGTGACGAGCGGTTTTGTCCGCTTCAGCAATGGTACCTTTAGCGACCCGATCGTCGATCCTAACGATACCGTCGGTTTTACCGAAGGACGAGGCATCAATAACCCACGCACAGTAGTGGGTGACTACGCCGCCAGCGATGGCACCATTCACTCGTTTTTCTGGTCGGACGGCACCTTCACAGAATACGATGTTCCCGGCGCGCTCCAAACCAATCTGCTTTCGATAAACGAGCCCGGTGACCTAACCGGCGCGTTTGATGACGGCAGCGGGATCTTCCAAGGGTTCGTCGACCGTCGCGGAACTATAACGTCGTTTAGCGTCCCGGGTGCTGCCGGGGGTACCTTTGCTTACGAGATCAATAATAACAAAAAGCTGCTGGTTGGATATTATATAGATGGCTCAGGAATACTTCACGGCTATTACCGGGATAGGAATGGGGCGCTTCAGTTCCCGATCGATCCTCCGGGCTCCGTTACGACAGTCCTGTTTGGACTTAACAATAGGAACTGGGTGGTGGGCAGGTATGCGGACAGCGCAGGCGTGACGCATGGACTCTTCTTTACCCCGCCAAACAACTTCTTCACGTTCGATTTTCCCGGCTCAACCTTCACATCGCTTAACGGAATTAGCTCGCAAGGGATTATCGTTGGTCGTTACGTCGATGCTTCTGGCATTGCCCATGGATTCCTGGCTCGCGTCAGAGGCACACCGCCGACAACTCCGGCGGCACCGGAAATGAAGGCGAACGTTTCCCCGTCGCTGATGACTCCACTCAACCCCTCGCCCGCGGCGTGGGGAGGTGCAATGCCGGCGCGCTGAGTTGAGCATTGGGGGGCCTGCGGGGAGGCGCTTTTTGACGATCCGGGCCTGCAGGCCCCTCCCGGCATGCCGCGTAGTTCGAGCACCATCGCGTTCGATCAAACGTGTGTCCGGAAAAATCGCTTTGTATCACGGCAAACCGGAAATCATCGTCACGTGCCTGCTTAGATCAGTGCACAGTGATAGCAATCAAAGCTAAGACCTTAGATATTAGTCTGCGCAATTTAGGCCAGTCTTTTTTTCTGAGCATCAGCCCGCGACAACGAGGGTGCCCGCATCTGCACGGCTCAAATTCTTCGCCCAGATCGAAGCCGTAGTCGATTAAGAGCTCTTCGTTCTGTTTGATTTGCCGAATACTGGTTAACCAGAGGCCACCGCGCTTCTTTTTGATGGCGCAATTCGGATAACAACCGTGATTAACGTGACCTGCCGGACTCCACTGCGGTCGGGCGTCCATGTCGTGCTTGACATCGAACTTGATAACATGGTCCGCGCCGCGCAGCAGCATGACTGCGCCTTCTTCCCACGGAATAATGCGACCTTTGAACTCGATGATCGGCGTGCCTGCTTTGATCGGTAGAGCGGCAAACAATCCCATGCGGTTAATTGACGACCTTCGCTTCTGCCATAGTCGCTTTCGCCGCGGCAGTTTAATCTCCTCCCTCATTTTCTTATCGATTCGCTGAAAACGTAGCCCCCCTGGTGTCTTTTGTTCTAGACAGTCATTCTCAGGTGGATACGTTCATGTGAACATGAAAACTATTTTCCTGCGCCTATGGGCGCGCGTGTCGCGTAAAATAACCCGGAAACCTCAGCAGATGGAATTGAATTTATGGACTCGACGCCTAAGGCGCTAATAGCAGCCCTCGAGGCAATTCGAGACATGGCGGCAAATGCGTTAACGCAGCTCGGGCCGTCGCAAGAGGAGCATTCCATGCGATGGAAATGCAAAGGGTGTCAATACATAAAGAATTTTACGAAGCCTGTTCCCTTGGAAAGCGCTGGCAGATGCCCACGATGCAAAAGTACGGAGTTTAGACCTATTCTGTGAGACGAGCTCTCTTTTTGCCTAGCAACGTCCCGCGGGATTTTTCAAGATCGCCTCATGAAAACGACGACTCTATCCACGAATTTGCGGAAGCGATTATTTTTGATCCCACTGCTAGCATGCTCGTTGCTAATATCAGCGCAAGCGGTCAGTCCGCCGCCGGATGGAGGGTATCCCGGTGGCAACACCGCCGAGGGTCAAAACGCCCTCTTGAGCCTTACGACCGGCACATACAACACAGGAGTAGGTTTCTCTTCGCTGAGTGTCACCACCACTGGGAAGTTCAACACTGCCCTGGGCGCCGGCACGCTCCTTGCAAATACTGGCGACAACAATACCGCCACCGGTGCCGGGACTCTTTTGAGTAATACCACGGGCAGCTTCAACACCGCTAACGGAGCGTTCGCGCTTTTTACCAACGCTACCGGCACCTCCAACGGAGCTTTTTCGCTTTTAAACAACACCAGCGGCGTCGAGAACACGGCCAACGGCTATCGCGCACTCAGTGGCAACGCTACCGGTGTCGGCAACACAGCTCATGATTCCCAAGCGCTCGTTCAGAGCACGGACAATAACAACATCGCTTTTGGGGGCTCATGCCGGTTTCAATATTTCTACAGGCAGTAATAATATCCATATCGGCAACGTAGGCGCCGGAAACGAGTCAGGAACCGTCCGCATCGGTGACAACAACCAGACAAAAACCTTTATTGCCGGCATCAACGGAGTGAACCAAGGCAGTCCGACCGCAGTTTTTATAAACACATTGACCGGTCAGCTCGGCACCACACCGCCGTCTTCTTCGCGCAGGTACAAGAAGGAGATCAAGCCGATGGACGCCGCCAGCGAAGCTGTCCTTGCGCTTAAACCAGTGACTTTTCACTACAACAGCGACAAGACATGCACGCCGCAGTTTGGATTAATAGCGGAAGAAGTAGCCGCTGTGGATTCTGACTTGGTGCTACGAGATGAGAATGGCGAGATCTATACCGTGCGCTACGAGGCCTGAACGCGATGTTGCTCAATGAATTTCTGAAAGAGCATCGCAAAAACGAGAAGCAGGAAGCGACCATTGCACGCTTGCAAGAACAAATTGAAGCGCTGACGGCTGGTCTGCAGAAAGTCAGTGCGCAGTTGGACGTGAGCAACTCTGCGCGGCAAGTGGTCCTAAAAAATCGGTAGGGTAGGCACGCGCTAGCCTTCGACGAATCATACGCTCCGCAAGGTCGGCTAAGGTGTTCTCGAGGGACCTTAAAGGTCTGCCTTGGCCGACTTCCACATATCGAGCATTTTTGCTCGCCCAATTACACTGGATTTCATACCACTCTTTTCATGAACACTGCATTTAGGTCCACAACTTCTATTCACTCTTGGCTGCGGCGCTCTGTTTTCCCATTCGCCTTATTCTTGATCGTCTGCCTGGCCATTTCACCAAACTCACACGCGGTCACTCCGCCGCCGGATGGTGGTTATCCGGGAGGTAACACAGCGGAGGGACAGAATGCCCTTTTTGGCCTGACTACCGGAACGTACAACACAGCAGTCGGTTACTTGTCGCTCCTGAGCAACGCCGAAGGCCAGTTCAATACAGCCATTGGTGCAGGAAGCACTGCTCGCCGACTTAGGAAGCCAGGATGCGTTCTATGGCTCTCGTAGTACAGCTATCGGCGCCGTGGCGCTTTTAAACAACACTTCTGGGTCCGATAATACGGCGAACGGAGCTTTTGCGCTTCAAAACAATTCCAGCTACCTAAACAGCGCATTTGGCTCGAGCACGTTGCAGTCAAACATCACCGGCCTTAACACGGGCATCGGTAGTGCTGCGCTTTTTAATAACACGATTGGCGACCTGAATACTGCCGTTGGCGTTAATGCACTGTATAGCAATGTCGACGGCAGCGGCAACACGGCGGTTGGAACTGGGGCGCTCATGGGCAGCAATGGCAGCGGGAATATTGCATTAGGAGTCAGAGCTGGAACTGCCATATCGGAGACCAGTGGCGTTATTGCCATCGGAAGCGCAGGAGGAACGGTGAGCAACAGCTGCTTTATCGGGAAGATTCGCGATGTGACAACACAAACCGCCGACGCCATACCTGTGTTAATCGACTCAACAAATCAGCTCGGCACGATGAGTTCCTCTCGCCGATTTAAGAAGGAGATCAAATCGATGCATAAGGCTAGTGAAGCGATTCTCGAGTTGAAGCCAGTAATGTTCCAATACAAGACTGACACCAAAGGCGTAGCACAATTTGGTTTGATTGCTGAAGAAGTAGCCGATGTGAATCCGGACTTGGTGGTGCGCGACAAAACGGCGACATTTATACAGTGCGCTACGACGCGGTGAACGCGATGATGCTCAACGCGTTCCTAAAGGAGCACCGCAGAATGGAACAGATGAAGAAGGACTTTGAGTCCAAGTTTGCAGAACAGCAAAGGCGAATTGAAGCCCTTACCGCTGGCTTACAGAAGGTGAGTGCCCAAATCGAGGCGAGCAAGCCGGCTGCGCAAACGGTCTTGAATCAGCGGTAAATGAACACTGTATCTACAATTTACATTCACCGTTCGTTAGCACGGTCTGTTTTGTTTCTCATTTCGCTCCTGATCGTCACAGTCGCGGTTTTGGTGGCGGCGAAAGTTGCGGCGCAGCATTCGCCCTCGGCCGCGGGTTCGCAGTTACAGCCTAATGGCGGCGAGGAAGCAGCGGTCAAGCGAGTGGTCGACAGCATCATGCAGCCGTACTTGGCCCAGGGACAACGTCGGGCCGGTGGCCGCCTATGGAGGAGGTCTCCTTCTCTGGGCGCGATCGTCGCGGTTTCGCTGAACGGCCATCGCTACTTCTTCCCGTATGGAAAAGCTACCCACGCGGGCGCTCCGTTCACGGGCGACACTCTCGTGGAGATCGGCTCCTGCACCAAGACTTTCACCACCACGCTGTTCGCGCTGGCGATTAACCGCAATCAAATCGTCCCTGACGCTTCCGCCCAGAAATACATGCCCAATGGCTACACGCTGCGCGCGCAGCAGCTAACACCGCTGCAATTGGCGGACTTCACCTCGGGAATGTCGGACGATCCGTCCAACCTGCCGCGCGGGCTCGAACAGCGAAGTATCGAACACTACACGGTGAACGACTTTCTCACTTGGGCTTCGAACTACGAACCGAGGACTCAATTGCCTGCACCCTATCGGTACTCCAACGCCGGAATCGGGCTACTGAGCTACCTCGTCGCGACCGCAACCGGCAAAACCTGGGAAGATCAGGTGAATTCCGAGATTTTCCAGCCGCTGAGCATGCCCGACACCACTCTGCGACCCACACCTGATCAGCAGAAGCGCCTGGCACAAGGACATAACCGTGCAGGCCAGGATGCACCGCGCTGGCCCATCTTCGCCTGGTACGCTGCCGGTGGACTGCGCTCGACGGCACAGGACATGATCAGCTTTGGCGAAGCCTGCCTTGGCCATAAGGAAGTGAATGGCAAACCGGTTTCCACTGAATTGATCGCGGCGATGCAGCTGGCGCAAAAACCGATCTATGCGATACCGAACGGCAACAAGCAGGCGATGGCTTGGGTGAATAATATGGGCCGAGGCAATCCGAACCTGCATCCCGTGATTGTTAAGAACGGAGGAACGGCAGGATTCGGAACTGTGATCGCCATTAATCCAACAAAGGACGCAGCCATCTTCATCGGCATGAACCAGGTCGGAGCTCAGCCCGCCATGAAAGCGGTTGAGATCCTGAGGCATCTCCCCTAGGAATCATTCGAAATTTGCGCTTCGAGTTCCGGCATAAACGAAAAATATTGATGAGTTAGCAAGGGCAGGCGCGCGTACGGGCCCATCGACCTCAAGGCAGTATGCGCTGCATGAAACGCGGGCCTTTGACGGTAAGACATCAAGAAGGATATCGCGAGCATGGACAAAACCAGTGAAGCTCTGTTGTTACTTCGACCAGTTACGTTCCACGATAAGACGGACAGCAAAGACGCACCACAAGTTAGTTTGATTGCCGAAGAAGAGTGAAATCCGCGCTGGTGCGGTCAGATAAAGAAGGAAAACCCTACACCGTCCGCTACGACGCATCTAAAGTAAGTTCGCGGAACTGGTAGGCACAGACAGCTGCTGCATCTTACGAAAGAGAGCGAGAATTTTTCCAACCAGATTGGAGAGGTACCACGATTTTATTTCAGACGGATCTCGATTAGGCGGAGGACACGTTCTCCACTGCTCAATTTTTCGTCTCTTCCGGGGCCATAATCGCAAAATCCGAGGGTAGTGAAAAAAGAGAGGAAAAACATGCATCCAATCGTTCGATTCAAAAACGCAACTTCGCTAATTGTCATTGGTGTAACGATCCTTGCAGGTAGCATCGTCATGGCGACATCACCAGAAGAGACAAATGTTAGTGACATCGGTAATGATGTCTTAGCCACACCAAGGGCTACAGTAGCTGACTTTAACGGCGACGGTCATCCGGACTACGTGCTGCGTAATGCCGGCACGCGCCAGACGGCGATCTGGTATCTCAATAACAACATCTTCCTGAGTGGCGTTTTAGGTCCAACCATCGCCACTGGGTGGTTCCTGAAGAGTGCAGCAGATTTTAATCTCGACTCGCATCCGGATTACGCGCTGTTCAATCCTACGACCGACCAAACAGCGATTTGGTACATGTCAGGACCAACATTCATTGGGGGCGCTTACGGGCCGACACTTCCCGACGGCTGGGAGCTGGTAGAGACAGGCGATTTTAACGTCGACTTTTTTCCGGACTATGTGCTTTACAATGCGGGCACACACCAGACGGCAATCTGGTATCTGCTTAATAACGTTTACGTTAGCGGCGCTTTTGGGCCAACGCTTCCGCCTGACTGGAACGTGGTGGGGATAGCAGATTTTGATGGCGACAGCCATGAAGATTATCTGTTGTTTAACTCCGGTACTCACCAAACAGCGATCTGGTATCTGTCCGGGCCAACATTGATTCGGGGCGCTTACGGACCCACCATTTCGAGTGGGTGGATATTGGTGGCTACGGCCGACTTCAACAGCGATGGGCACCCGGATTATCTGCTTTACAATGTAGTCACTCGCCGGACAGCGATCTGGTACCTCAACAACAACGTGTATATCAGCGCCGCGTTCGGCCCCGTTCTTCCAGCCGGCTGGAGCTTGGTCGGGCCCTGAACGGACGCTGGCGCTGACAGCCAGCGCTAAACGCAGTGGAAAGCTAGCCCGGATCGCCGCGATCACGCTGTTCTTGCCGCCAAGCTTTATAGGGTCGCCTACGCACAGTCCGTTTGAACGCGTGTGTCCGAAGTGACATGCCCATCCGCTACCGGTGGATTCGGGCTGGAGTAGACGGACGCGGTTACAGCATGGGTAGGAGGGCACCTGGCGACCCCAAGGTTGGATGATTTTCACATCTGCATACGCGCTTTTGCCTAGCAAAGTCGCAAATAGAACGATGAGCTAACAAACCGCTTCCGGACATATATTTGGCTGCGAACCCGCAGCATCAGACTATGGTCGTGATCGACCCATATATATCATGAGCGGGTTCTTTGAGGAATTGCAGCGCCGAAAGGTTTATCGCGTCGCCGCCGCTTACGTCGTTGCCGCGGGGTTCTTGATTCAAATCGCCTCGGCCGTGTTTCCAGCATGGGAAGTGCCGAATTGGAGTTTGCGCCTTGTGATCGCGCTTTTGCTGGTCGGTTTTCCGATCGCGCTGATACTCGCCTGGGCGTACGACATTACAGCGCAGGGAATTCAGATCACGCCGCAAACAGGAACCCATCGCCGGCGAAATCTCATTTTGCTCATCGTCGCCGCAGTCATCGTCTCCGCCGCCGCTGGATTTTTTCTTTTGCCGCGGGCCGTCTGGCACAAGGTCGATAAATCAGTTGCGGTGCTGCCATTTCAAAATTTGAGCAGCGATCCAGAGAACGCTTATTTCGCTGACGGTATCCAGGAGGAAGTCCTGACGCGTCTGGCTAAAATCGCGGATTTGAAAGTAATTTCGCGCGCTTCGACACAACAGTATCAGAGTGAACCGGGCAATCTTGCTGAGATTGCGAAGCAGCTTGGCGTAGCGAACATCCTTGAGGGTAGCGTCCAGAAGGCAGGCAATCAGGTGAGGGTCAATGTTCACCTGGTTAACGTGCAAACCGGCTCGCAACTCTGGGCCGAGACGTATGATCGAAAGCTAAGTGACATCTTTGCCGTCGAAACCGAGATTGCGAAAGGAATAGCGGAATCATTGCAAGCGACGCTGACCGGTCGCGAAGAGCAGGCTTTGGCTGCGAACCCAACAAACAATCCGGAAGCTTACGACGCTTACTTACGCGGGCTGGCTTTTGAAGCGCGCAGCAACTACTCGAGCGATGCCCTGTTCAAAGCCATCGATTTTTATGACCTGGCGGTGCGGCTTGACCCGAATTTTGCGCTCGCGTGGGCACGACTGTCTGGTGCGCACGCGCTTCTTTACTTTAATCGCGGCGACGCAACTGCAGCGCGCCGCGATGCGGCCAAAGAAGCTTTGGAGCATGCTCAGAAACTGCAGCCGAACTCACCCGAAACACTGCTCTTCCTGGGTTATTATCAGTATTGGGTGCTGCACGATTACGGATTGGCCAAAGCCACCTTCACACACGTCAGCAAGATGTTGCCAGGTAGCAGCGAAGTCTCATACGCCCTTGGGGCAATCGCGCGGCGCGAGGGACATTGGGCCGAAAGTGTTGCCTATTGGGAACGGGGCCTCGCCCTCGATCCGCGGAATACTGTGTTGCTAACCGAAGTGGCGTTCACTTACGCCGCGCTTCGGCAATTCCCGACAGCCATAAAGCTTTACGATCGCGCACTCGATATTCTTCCTAACGAGTTGTTCTTAATGGCGTCAAAAGCCAGCATCTACCAGGCCGAAGGTAACCTGCAGGAATCGGCTAAGTTGCTCGTTCATGTAACCGCGGAAACGACTTCGGACCCAGCCGTTCGCGTCAAACTCGCCCAATTGAGACTTGAGCGAAATCAGACTGAGGCCACCAGGTTTGTGCAACCCCGACAAACTCGACTCCACTTTGCTTCTCCGATTGACAAGGGCATCAAGCAAGGCGGGCTAGCATTGATCCAGCGCGTTGCTGGAGACGCCGCTCAGGCAAAAGCTTCCGCTGAACAGGCGCGCAGCACGCTTGAGCCGCTCAGCAAGGAGCAACCAGATAACGCCTTCGTTGCGGCAGCGCTGGCAGTGGCTTACGCGGTGCTCGACGAGAAGAAGTCAGCCCTGAAGGAAGCGGAGCATGCGATCACGCTTGTGCCGAGTAATAAAGATCAGTTATCCGGGCCGGGGTTCGAAGAGAACCTAGCCCTGGTTGAGACAATTGTTGGCGACAACAGCCGTGCGATCTTAATTCTTACGCAGCTGTTACGAACGCCGTATGGGGGCTGGCTTTATAGCCCGGCACCCATCACGCCGGCCCTTCTTAGGCTCGATCCGCTCTGGGACCCTTTGCGTGCCGATCCTGCTTTCCAAAGATTATGCGAAGAAAAGCAGCTGTGAACGACGAATCGAAAGAATGCCATGGACGGCCCAAATTTAGTTCTTGATGCCATGGACAGAGGCCGTGTTCGTCGTCTGCGATTCTAGCGTCCTGGCAAATTCAAAAACCTTTGTTCCCTTTTGTCTCGCAACTGCGGGCGAGATTTTTCAAGATTCCTTAAAACGACCACTCCATTCAAAAATTCGATCAACTGTTCGCTTTGGCGGAACGATTTACTTCCTATTACACTCGTGCTCGCTTGCATCGCCTTCTTGCATGGAGCGCAGGCAGTCAGTCCGCCGCCGGATGGAGGTTATCCCGGCGGCAACACCGCGGAAGGACAGGACGCCCTTCTTAATCTCACGACCGGCATGTACAATACGGCGGTTGGTCTGTTTTCACTGGAAAGTAATCTCACCGGTAATTTCAACACGGCGATTGGTGCCGGGACCCTTCTCAGCAACACCGTAGACAACAATACGACCACTGGTGCTGGGGCTCTTTTAAGTAATATCACCGGGGAGAGCAACACGGCAAACGGCGTGTTCAGCCTTTTTGACAACACTACCGGTGGGTCCAACACAGGCACTGGGTTTGCTGCGCTTGGTAACAACACTACGGGCAGCTTTAACACAGCCAATGGTGTGAACGCTCTCCTTAACAATACAACTGCCAACAGTAATACAGCTACCGGTTTCCAAGCGCTCCAGGGCAACACTACCGGAGCCAACAACACGGCTAACGGCTTTAACGCGCTCGCTAGTAATACCACCGGTTTCGGTAATGCGGCCATGGGTGATCAAGCACTCCAGAGCAACACCACCGGTAACGCAAACATCGCCATCGGCACGAACGCGCTGGTTGGCAACACCACAGGCGGCTCCAATACAGCCATCGGTAATGGCGCGCTTTTCGACAACACTACTGGCGATTCCAACACGGCTTTGGGCATCTCAGCAGGGCTAAGCGTTACTACGGCTAGTAACGTTATTTGTATCGGCACCGAGGGAGCGAACGTAAACAACAGCTGCTTCATCGGGAATATCTACTCCAACCTGCAGCCTATTGTGGGGATGGATCCCGATTCGGTGACAATAACAAGCACAGGAAGACTTGGCCGCGGTAACGTGTCGTCGCGTCGGTATAAACATGACATCAAACCGATCGCGGAAGCCAGCGAAGTACTCTACGCGCTTAAACCGGTCAGCTTCCGTTTTAACAAGGAATATGATCCGACCCAGATACTTGCTTTCGGCCTGATCGCGGAAGAAGTGGCTGAAACGGCGCCCGGTTTGGTGGGACGCAATCCCACCGGCCAGCCCGAGTCCGTCCGCTACGAGCAAATCAACGCCATGTTGCTCAACGAGTTCCTCAAAGAACATCGCAAAGGGGAGGAACAAGGAGCGATCATAGCCAGACAGCAAAAGCAGATCGAGGCACTCAGCACTGGCTTGGACAAGGTGAACGCCCAGCTCGCCACAGCGAGTCTGCCGCTCCGTACGGCCGGCGGACTTGAGGCGAGCAAGCCAGAAACGAGAACGGCCTCTGAATAACCAGTAAAGCGGTTTAGGCCTCAGGGGGTGAAGTTGTAGACAGATCCGTCGTCGTTTTCGCCCCCATGCACTGTGGCGCCGTAAAAGTTTCCAAATATGTCGACAACCATCCCATTGTAGGCGAAGGCGCCATCGGGGGGACCCTCGAACGCATGAACAACAGTTTCCGTCCACTTGCCCGCGCCAACGGGACTCAACTTAAAAATCGTACCACTGCCCAGGCCGCCTTCACTAGTCGTTCCATAAAGATTGCCCGTTACATCAAAAACAAGATTACTAATGGGACTATTGCCGTCCGTTCCTTGTTGGAAGCTGTAAAGTACGTCCTCGGCCCATTCGCCGACAGGTTGTGGGGAGAGCTTATATACAGAGCCAATTCCGTCAGCTCCACCATAGTAAGTCGTACCGTAGATATTGCCTGACTGGTCAAAAAGTAGCGCTCCGTACGGAAAACTACCGTCCGGTTGACCCCTAAACGCGTAAAGAATTTTGAGATCCCGCTCTCCAAAGCCGCCCGCGTTAAGCTCGAAAACAACTCCGCTTCCGTAACGGCCTCCCGCAGTGACCGCGCCGTACAAGCGCCCGTCGCGCAAAATCATTCTTCCGGCCGAGCCGGTTGCGCCGTCCGTGCCGCCCGTAAAAGCGTGAAGGACACCAAAGGTCCAGGCCCGATTTGATGCCTGATGGATTTTGTAAATGGTACCCAGACCGTGACCGCCGCCGGTCGGAGCCATTCCATAAACGTTCCTTGCGCCATCGACTGTTACCCTTGCGCCAGGCCCGGAGCCATCATCTCCGCCGGTGAACGCATGGATCACAGTCTGCGTCCAAGTTCCCCCGATGTTACTTAGCTTGTAAACCACACCACATCCGCCTTCACAGTTGCCTGAACCACCCGTAACCGCGGTGCCGTACAGATTTCCTTTGCGATCGAGTGTGACTCCTTTGTAAGGCTCACCACCATCGGCGCCACCCGTGAAGCTGTAGAGCACG
>Ga0193721_1000124_pt1 | contig 23418 bp, 20 predicted proteins | sample U2s2metaG_FD_145078 | JGI IMG/M metagenome (GOLD analysis project Ga0193721, IMG submission 145078) | Soil microbial communities from a riparian zone of the East river system, Colorado, United States - U2s2 | ecosystem: Environmental > Terrestrial > Soil > Riparian zone | place: USA: East River...
TGGCCGATTCAGCAAAACCACAGGAATGATCCGGGCTTTGCCGGTCTGCATCAGCGTGAGCACTTCAAATGTTTCATCGAGTGTGCCGAAGCCTCCGGGAAACATTGCGAACGCGTGCGCCTCCTTCACAAAATTCAGTTTACGCGTGAAGAAATAATTGAGCGTAATCAGTTTGGGATCGCCCTTGATGAACTGGTTGGCTTGCTGCTCGGATGGGAGACGGATGTTGAGACCGAAACTATGCGCGCGGCCTGCCCCCTCCTGCGCCGCTCCCATGATCCCATCGCCGCCACCGGTGACCACCATAAAATCGTGTGCCACCATCTCCTGCGCGAATTGCTTCGCGACGTCGTACACAGGCGAATCGACCGGTGTGCGAGCCGATCCAAAAACGGCGACTTTACGCAAATGCTGAAATGGCGCGAAGACCTTCGCCGAATTGCGCATTTCTTTTATGGAACGATTGATCAACTTGAGATCAGCCACGCTCATGTGATCGCGGGCTATCTTCAGCGCGGTTACGATCATTTCCTCGATCAGTTCGGGGGATTCGCTTGAGTTCCAATCGCGAACCAATTGTTTCACGCGGGCATCGAATGGGGGATCAACGCTCCATTGTCGTCGCGTTGGCTGATCGTGAATTGCGCCCCCTGTAAAGTCCTCTTCCATAATCAAAATGTACTCGCAGTCACGACAGCTGCATATTTGCGGCTCCAAACGACCCGCCGTCGCGTCATTTCGACCTGCCAAGGACGTTTGCGATCAGCAAGAAATCAGGTCGCTCAAAATCTCCCGCATATGACGGATAGGCAGCGAATAATGACCGGCATTCTCAATGAACCGCGCTTTGCAGTTGGGCAATCGCTTCGCGACTTCTTCTGCCAGGTGGACTGAGAAAGCGCGGTCTTGCGTTCCATGCCAAAGGCGAACAGGAACGTGTACATCTTCGAGGGAAAATCCCCATGGCTGCGAGTAAATCTGTGCGTCCGCCATGACTCCTTCGGCCGATCCGCGCCATGCACGGCGCTGACTTTCAAAGATGGCCTCGAAGGCTGCTGCATCACGCAGACTTTCTGCATCGCAGGGTCGCAACATCAGCATCTTCAAAAGTAACGGCCGAATGCGGACAGGCGGCCGCAATGCAAGAATCGGCCGCGCAATACAAAACAATCTTCGCAAGAGTTGTGGTCGCAATCGATGAAGCGTCAGCATCCAGCGGTAAAGCGGCAGCAACCCGCTGGCATCTTCGAGTTCGGCCATGGGGATCGCGCCGGCTACGATTGCAATTGCCCGCACCCGATTCGGCATCGTGGCAGCCGTGGCGTACGCATAGGGAGCGCCTCCAGAAATTGCGAGCATCCGAAATTCCCCGATACCCAGGTGGTCAAGAAGCCGTTCTATGATGTGCGGCCAATCGGCCAATTTTCGATCGTGCTGCAAACTCGATCCGCTAATGCCCGGTCGATCAGGTGAAATGATACGGACGCCAAGTTCTCGTGCCGGCTCGTCTGTTAGTTGCGCCATCGTGCATGAGCTCGGCCAACCGTGACAAAATACCACCGGCACTCCATTTGCATCCCCGTATTCTTGAAACGCAACGACAGCGCAGCCCTCAAATTGAACAAAATTTTCCTTCGTCATCTTGAACTCATCACTCGTGCTGTTGTCATGCTGAGCGGAGCGAAACATCTCTGGTCTGTTTCTCTTGGAGGATCGGTCCAAAATTGATCCGAGATTCTTCGCTTCACTCAGAATGACATTATGAGAGGGCTTAAACACCGGTAGGTCTTTTTTTACCGCTTGTATTGCAAGCCTTTAATCTGTAAGGCACAGTGTAGTGCGAACAAGGCGCCGTGGCCTTTCGCATCGGTGGTTATGAATGATTACTCACAACCTCACTTGGGAAAAATCTCGGTGCACGGCAACGGGCTGGGCGCACCGTCGCCAGAAGAGGTCGAAAGACGCGCCAGGGAGATTGCGATGATCGATGAGCGCAACCCTGACGAATTTACCGAAACAGACTGGAAACAAGCTCGCCACGAATTGATGGGAACGGAAAATAACACGCCGCCGGAAGAGACCCCAGACAATGCCGATCTTACGGAGGAGTGGAGTGTAGTGGCCAGCTCCAAGGGCCACCGACTGCCGCGTCCCGGTACCGAGGAAGAGGAAACGGTAGGCGAACATTGCGTGATCGACGGACTCGAGGAAGCGACTCACGACCAGATGCTCGAAGCGCGCCGAGAAGAACTCGAACAAGAGGGAGAAAATCTTTGAGTCCAGTTTCAGCTGAAGCCGCAGCCGATCCGGTCGCGGCGGAAAGACCCCATCTTCGTCCAGGCCCAGGGCGTGTTGAGCCCTTGCTTGCCCGTTTTCATCAAATCAGAGATTTCACCAACGCACTTTGTGCAGGCTTGGAGCCAGAAGATTGCGTCGTGCAATCGATACCCGACGTTAGTCCGACAAAATGGCACCTCGCTCACACAACATGGTTCCTCGAAACGTTTATCCTCAAAAAGTTCAGTCCTGGTTATCGCTCCGAAATCCCGCAATACGCTTATCTTTTTAATTCGTACTACAACGCCGCGGGTAACATGCACCGGCGGGACCTGCGGGGACTGATTTCACGCCCGACGGTGAGGGAGGCAAAGCTTTATCGCGCATCGATCGATTCGCATGTCGATAGTTTACTTTCCCAAGCGGACGAAAAGTTGCTCGATCAAATCGAACCGATACTCATTCTCGGTTTTCATCATGAGCAACAACATCAGGAATTGCTGGTCACGGATATCAAACACGTGTTTGCGCAGAATCCGCTATTTCCTGTTTTTCGCGAGGCAAAAACTGAAGCGCGGAGCCTTACGAAGCCCGCCTCACAGAGTTCGCCCCTCCACTTTCTCGACTTCGAAGAGACGATTGTCGCGATTGGCCATGACGGTCGGGGATTCTCCTACGACAATGAAGGACCGCGGCATCGAGCGCTGGTCCCCGCATTTTCGCTTGCTACACGGCCGGTCACAAACGGCGAGTATATGGCATTCATCGAAGACAATGGTTATGCCCGTCCGGAATTCTGGTTATCGCTCGGATGGATGACCGTGAATGAATCCGCCTCAGGCGGATGGCAGGCACCGCTTTACTGGACGAAACACGAAGGCACCTGGTGGAACTTTACCTTGTCGGGCTTTCGCCCGGTCGATGAATCCGAGCCTGTGACACACGTAAGTTATTTCGAAGCTGACGCATATTCGAACTGGGCAGGCGCGCGGCTGCCGACAGAGTTCGAGTGGGAACGGGCAGCGTTGGATTGCCCGATTGAGGGAAACTTCGTCGACAATGAGAATTTTCATCCACACGCATTGTCCAATTCGGGAAATAATAAGGACCTTCACCAAATGTTTGGCGACGTTTGGGAATGGACGCGCAGCGCGTACTCGCCTTATCCAGGTTATCGGGCCGCGCCGGGGGCACTCGGCGAATACAACGGCAAGTTCATGTGCAACCAGTACGTTTTGCGCGGCGGTTCCTGCGCAACGTCGCGCAGCCATATTCGTCGAACCTATCGCAATTTCTTCCAACCGGAGAAACGCTGGCAGTTTACAGGAATCAGGCTCGCACGCGATCCACAATGAATCGGTAAGGCGCGACCGTTAGGTGCGCGCCGAACGATAATGGCATAATGACCACAGACCAGCTAACGACCGTACAACCTGCCTCTGTAGTTCCGCCGACAACTTCTGATTTGCTTTCAGATGTAATGGCCGGTCTTTCCTCCGATCCACGCACGCTGCCTTGCAAGTATTTCTACGATGAGCGCGGCGCGGCGTTGTTTCAGAAAATTTGCGAGCTTCCGGAGTACTACATCACCCGGACCGAGATCGATATCCTGGATCGAAATTGCGCCGAAATCGCATCGCAGATTGGACCTAGTGTTGAGCTGATCGGACTCGGCACTGGCGCGGGTACCAAGACGCGGATCCTCATTGAGGCGCTCGAAAAACCGGCCGTTTATGTCCCGATCGACATCTCGGAGAAGCAATTGCGCAAATCAACTGCGCGTTTCCAAAAGATTTTCCCCAACCTGGAAATCCTGCCCGTCTGCGCGGATTATCTGCAACCTGTCGTGTTGCCTTCACCGCGTCACAAGCCGGCACGTAACGTTGTTTATTTTCCAGGATCCACCCTCGGCAATTTCGAACCAAATGAAGCCCTCGAATTTTTGCGGCGCATTGCCAATGTTTCGGGTCGCGGCGGTGGGCTGCTGATTGGCGTCGATTTGCAGAAGGATCAAAGTGTGATCGAAGCCGCCTACAACGACAAAGCTGGCGTCACAGCGGAGTTCAATTTGAATTTACTGGTGCACATCAACCGCGAGATCGGTGCAAATTTTGATCTAAGCCGGTGGCAACACCGTGCTATTTACAACTCGGAAGCAGGCCGCATTGAGATGTATTTGATCAGCACGACCGACCAAACGGTTCACATACACGATCGACAGTTTCATTTCCGCGCCGGTGAAAAAATTCTGACCGAGCGTTCCTATAAGCACACGCCTGAAGGTTTCATCGCTCTGGCTCGCCAGGCCGGATTTGATTTCGTCAAATTGTGGACTGACGACGCGCGCCTGTTTGGGGTATTTTACTTCTCCTGTACCTAGGGTGATGAGCCCGGCGGAGATCGACACCCGCGGCTACAAACCTGTAGTGGCAGCCGTGCCTGCTGCGTAACCTAAACCATCACGCTTGCAGGCGACGCAGCTGCCTCTACAGAATATCGCGGATCCCAATGAGTGCTCTTGTTAAACTCGTCGATGTGAGCAAGCGCTACGCGGACGCAATCGCGTTGCGTGCAACCAATCTCTCCATCGAACGCGGCACGACCACGGTTCTTATCGGGCCAAGTGGCTGCGGGAAATCAACCTTGCTACGATTGATCATTCGTTTGATTGCGCCTGACTCCGGCTCGATCGAGTTCAACGGCGAACCGATCACAGCCGACACCATCGGTATTCTTCGCCGGCGAATTGGATACGTGATCCAGGAGGGCGGTTTGTTCCCGCATTTGACCGCCCGCGTCAATGTTCTGTTGATGGCGCGCCACATCGGGAAGTCTGAAGATGAAATGCAGAGCAGACTCGCGGACTTGTGCGATCTCACACGATTTTCCGTCAATTTGCTCTCGCGATATCCTGTCGAACTTTCCGGAGGTCAGCGGCAGCGCGTAGGATTGATGCGCGCGTTAATGCTTTCACCGGAGCTGTTGTTGCTCGATGAGCCGCTTGGCGCGCTGGACCCGCTGGTTCGGGCTGCTTTGCAAAAGGATCTTAAGGGAATCTTTGCGCAGTTAAAGCAAACCGCGCTCTTCGTCACCCATGATTTGGCTGAGGCGATCTATTTTGGCGATGAAATCGTGCTAATGAATGATGGCCGAATCGTGCAAAAAGGCTCAGTCACTGATCTGCGTGAGAGACCAGCTGACCCTTTCGTGTCGGAATTCATCAACGCTCAACGCGGAATCGTTCTCACATGAATTCAGTTCACCCTATGATGGTAGGGCGCGACCGCCGGGCGCGGCGCGCACGATCCAGCGCTCTCTTGCTGTCATTCTTGATTTCAGTTGCGGTGGCCATTCCCGCAATAGCGAACCCGATCACAATCGGTTCAAAAAAATTCACCGAATCCTATGTTCTAGGTGAAATCGCCCGGCGCGCGTTAAACGATACGGGCATTGGAGCCGAGCATCGCCAGGGAATGGGGGGCACGATCATTCTCTGGCAAGCGCTGCGCGGCGGACAAATCGATGCCTACCCGGAATATACAGGGACAATCGGGCAAGAAATTCTAAAAAACGGGCGCCAATTATCGTTTCAGGAAATTCGAGACGCGCTGGGAAAATTCGGCGTTGGCATGACTGAGCCTCTGGGGTTCAACAACACCTATGCACTGGTCATGCGGCGCAGCGAAGCGCAACGCCTGGGCGTTCGCACAATCAGCGATCTGCGAAAGCATCCGGAGCTTAGATTGGGGCTTACCCATGAGTTTCTTGACCGGCAGGATGGCTGGCGTCCTTTGCACGAGCGCTACGGGCTTCCTCAACAGAGCGTCGTTGGGATTGATCATGCGCTTGGTTACGCCGCGCTGGCTAATGGCTCAATTGACGTAAAAGACGCTTACTCGACCGATGCAAAGATTGAAGAAAACGATCTCGTGGTTCTCGAAGACGATCTTCGTTTTTTTCCAAAGTATGACTCCGTCTTCTTGTTTCGATCGTCCATGCCTCCGAATGCAATCGGTGCATTGCGCCGACTCGAGGGAACGCTAGACGAAAAACGCATGATTCACCTGAATATGGAGGCAGAACGCACGAAAAATTACACGTTCGCCGCAAACTTGTATTTTGAAGGCGGCGGAAGTTCGGCGAACTCCTTAGGTGAATCCTTTCCGCACAAGCTTGCGCGCTGGACGCTCCGCCATCTCGAGCTCGCAGGATTTTCGCTGTTGCTTTCAGTAATCATCGGAATTCCGCTCGGCATCGTGGCGAGCCGCGGTGGAGTGATTGGCCAGGGAATTCTTGGCTTTGCCAGCATTGTGCAAACGATCCCCGCTCTCGCCCTGTTGGCATTGCTTGTCCCTCTTCCCTTTTTCGGGATCAGCGTTCGTACGGCAATCACTGCCCTGTTCCTTTATGGATTATTGCCGATCGTGCGGAACACCGCGAGCGGCTTGCAGGATATTCCGCGATCGCTACGAGAATCGGCTATTGCACTAGGACTCAGTCCATTCACCCGGCTTTGGGAGATTTATCTGCCGATGGCGTCGCGCTCGATTCTTTCGGGAATCAAAACCAGCGCGGTGATCAATATCGGTACGGCGACGCTGGCGGCCTTAATCGGCGCTGGAGGTCTCGGCGAGCCGATCTTGAGCGGCCTCAATTTGAACGATCACGCAACGATCCTGCAGGGAGCTATTCCCGCTGCGTTGTTGGCGCTGCTCGTGCAATGGCTCTTCGACATCCTTGACCGTTTTCTGATTCCGAAAGGCCTGAGGCTGTAATACCGCAACGAATGTGGAGGGCGGAGCTCTGCGACGCCGGGCTCACGGAGTTCACCCCTCCATTAATTCTAAATGCGATGTAAATTACAAAGATGCCAATTGCTTCGATCAATCCGGCAACCGGTGAAAAGCTGAAGGAATTTTCTCCGTTCGACGATGCCGAAATCGAGAAACGTCTGAAGCGCGCCGAGAACACTTCCAGGAAATATCGGGGAACTGCCTTTAGCGAGCGCTCGGAACTCATGGCGGCCGTGGCTGAGTTGTTGTTGCTGGAAAAGGACAGGCTCGCCGAAATCATCACGCTCGAAATGGGAAAGTTGTTCAGTGCATCCTTGGAAGAGGTTCAGAAATGTGCGCGCGGCTGTCGGTTTTATGCCGATAATGCAGAGCGGTTCCTTGAAGACGAGCCTGCGCAGACGGACGCGGCCCGCAGCTATGTTCACTACGAGCCGCTCGGCCCGGTCCTCGCTATCATGCCGTGGAATTTCCCGTTCTGGCAGGTCTTCCGATTTGCCGCGCCAGCGCTTATGGCTGGGAACGTCGGTTTGCTGAAACATGCTTCGAACGTGCCGCAGTGCGCCCTTGCCATTGAACAAATATTTTGCCGCGCGGGATTCGATGACGGTGTTTTCCAAGCGCTTCTCATCGAACCAGAGCAGGTTGAAAAGATAATTGTCGACCCGCGTGTGAAAGCCGTGACTTTAACGGGGAGCGAAAAAGCTGGAAGTGCAGTAGCCAGCACGGCCGCACGTCAGATCAAAAAAAGTGTGCTTGAGCTCGGCGGCAGCGATGCATTCATCGTGATGCCAAGCGCGAATTTTGAAAGCGCGCTGAGCACCGCGGTCAAAGCTCGCACCATCAACTCCGGACAATCATGTATCGCGGCCAAGCGGCTCCTGATTGCAGACGAAATTTACAATGAGTTTCTTGACCAGTTCGTTGACCGGATGCGTGCATTGAAGGTTGGCGATCCCATGGAGTCGGCTACTGAAATTGGTCCCCTCGCGACGGAACAAATTCTGCAAGGTGTGCACGATCAGGTCCAAAAATCGATCGCGGCAGGCGCAAAATTATTGACCGGCGGAAATCGAATTCATGGCGCCGGATTCTTCTACGAACCGACGGTCCTTGTCGACGTGCCAAGGGAATCGCCTGCTTACCGCGAAGAAGTCTTCGGCCCGGTCGCATCTATTTTCCGCGTAAGCAATGCAGCCCAGGCGATTGAGGTGGCAAACGACAGTTCCTTCGGTCTTGCTGCCAGCGCGTGGACCAATAGTCCCGAGGAACAGGAGCTCTTTACGTCTGACTTGGAAACGGGAATGGTTTTCATCAATGCGATGGTCGCTTCCGATCCGCGTTTGCCATTCGGCGGTGTTAAGCGCTCCGGATTTGGCCGAGAGCTCGGCGCCGCGGGAGTTCGCGAGTTCACGAATACGAAGACGATTTGGATTTCCTGAGAAGCGGCACCGGAACGATTCACCAACTCCAGGAAACTCCGCCGTAAAAGGAACGCCCGTCGCCTGGATGAAAAATTTCCGGATTCGGTTCCGTGCGCGCGTCGGCGATCACGTCAATCGAGGAAGCATAGCGCTGGTCCGTCAGGTTCCTGCAATCGATAAAGACCGAGAATCCGTTTGTCCGGCAAAATCCCGCACGGAAACCAAGTAACACATAACTATCCGCAAAGAGCGTGTTCGCCTCATCAACTGGATAACGCGAGAGGTTACATTGCAGGTTTGGCCCCGCATAGAAACCCAACGGACTTTGGTAAAGCAATTGCGCTTCATAAACATGAATCGGAACTCCCGCGATGCGATTGTCGCCGTAAACAGGGTTCTGATCGAATTGAAAATCGTTGAGCGTATAGCTCTGATCGAATGACAAACGATCGCCTGAAAGAGTCGGCTGTTTTGGCACCAAGATTTCCCGAAGCAATTCAACTTCTAGACTTGCCTCGATTCCTTGATGGTTTGTGCGCGGTACGTTTCTTGTCCCAATATCATTTCCGAAAGCGTCATTAATCTCGAGCAATTCATTACGAACCCACGATCGATAGAGCGATAACTCCCACTGAAACCGTGAGTACTCTCCACGAGTTCCGACTTCGATGGTCCAGGCGTGTTGCGGCTGCAATGGCGTGTAAACAACGCTGGAATTGGGACCTTGAGTAAAGTCGACCAGATTGTCCAACGAAGGCGGTTGCCAACTGCGACTGAAATTCATGAATGCCTGTGTCTTGCGATTGATTTCGTAAATCGCGCCCAGCTTGGGATTGAATCCCCAAAAATTTTGCCGATTTGATTGATTTCCTGCCGCGTCAGTCAAGAACTCGTCCTGGAAATGACGCTCCGCGAAAATCGCCTGCGCTCCGGCGACGATCGATAACCGCGGTGTCAGATATAACTGGTCCTCGAGATAAGCTGGAACGTTTGTCGAACTGCCTATGCCCCGCGCAGTCGTTACGCCCGGGTGCCCGAAAATATTTTCATAATTTTGAGTGGGCTCGTCTTCGTACTGCGGGCTTAGACCAATTGTAAGAATGTTTCGCCGGCCAAAGAGTTCGTGGCGGCTAACGAAACTCAGGCTCCCGCCAAAATTGTCCGAATAAAACTGCTCGATCCCTTCCCGAAAATTCGGTGAAAAGAATCCGCGGTCCTCGAGATCGCGATGGAACCAGAATGCACCGACATCAAGCTGAATCTCATCCGTTCGAATGCTTAGCTTGTCCGCCAGGTGTAGGTACGACCACTCCTTGTTCCAATCCTGGGCTATCGCGAGCGGATTAGCCTGCGTGGGCGAGTTCTCCATTTCTGACTTAGTCAAACCGCCAGGCAGGTTCCGATCGGTCTCGTTCAACGTAAGATAAAATCGATTCTCGACATGGTCGCTGAATTTGTAACCAAGATCAGCAAAAAGGATTTCTATGTTCTCGCGGCTATGCTCCCGAAAGCCCTCGCGCGCTCGGAACCCAATCGCGCCAAATTCATCGAACTGCCCGTCAACCGCGCCGCCGCTCATGTCTCCACGGAAGAAGCCGTAACTTCCCCCTTCAAGCCGGACTTGGAATGGTGCCGCATTGTATCCGGTAAACGGCACGAGATTGATTGCTCCGCCAAGGGTCAGCACACCGTATTTGAGTGCATCGGCGCCCCGAAAGATCTCTGCATGACTGAGCGCAGCGATATCAAAATCCCCGAGAACGCTTTCGCCGTCCCCCTGGTTGAAGTTCAAGCCGTCGAGTAAAAACATTACTCCAAGCGGCTCATCTTCAGATGTGATTCCGGATCCTCGAATCGAAATCTTGGAAACTGCCGCGCCGTTTTCCGATTGAAGGAAAACGCCGGGGGTTCGTTGCAGCAAATCTTCGAAGTTCGACGCTCGTCCGAGTTCCATGTCGTCGGTGGTCTTGACCGTGAAGGCTCCCGGAATTTGCGTTTTCTGCTTCGCAGATTCCTCCGGTGACACCGAAGTAAGCGAGCCGGTCGCTTCTCCTGTGACGGTTACTTCCGCCGTTTCGGCCGAGTTATTTGAAGTCTCGGCCGCCTGCGCAGTTTGAATTCCGAATACTGAAATTGCGGTGGTCGCAAGAACGCTCCAACGTCGCCACATCGAGTTCTGATCAATTACTCTCCGGAAGTTGTTTCACAAATCGCCACCCGTTTCGCTCGTAACCGAGCAACTCGTAAAACTTGTGCGCGTCTTCCCTGGTAAGCCGTGCATCCAGGGACATGCGCCGGATTCCTCTTTGAGCGAAATCTGTCTCCGCCGTTGCGACCAACGTACGGCCAATCCCGCGGCGGCGCACCGTGCTCGATGTCACCAAGGCAAGAATTCGCCCGGACGCATCGTTATGCTCATAGCTTGGATATGTGAGCGTGCCGATCATCCCGCAGACGTTGCCATCCATAATTGCGACCAATGTCTTGTAAGCAGGGTTCGACAAAATCAACTTCAGACGCGTTTCCATTTCTGCGCGCTTGGTTTCATAGCCGAGTTCGCACATCAGCACGGCAAGCTCCGGAGCGTCGTTCAACTTAGCGCCTCGAATTCGAAAATCATTTTTCTGTAGTGGTCCGCCTGAGGCAGATGTCGGCTGCGAATCTGATTGCCATGCAGGCGACACGCCTGCCTCTACAGAGTCGTTGATGCGACGACCACTACTCATTCGGTCGCGTCGTACTCTCTCAAACGCGGCAACAACTGTTCAAGAATTGTTGCAACAGATTCATCGACGGTCTGTTGATCGGTGCGCACGACAATCTCGGGGTCTTCCGGCGCTTCGTAAGGCGCGTCAATGCCGGTGAATTCGCGAATCTGACCGGCCCGCGCCTTTTTGTAGAGGTTCTTTGGATCACGCGCTTCGCAAACTTCCAGCGGTGCATCAACGAACACTTCGATGAACTCCGCGTTTCCTTCCAACGCGATCTCGCGCGCGCGGCTCCGATCCATCCGATAAGGCGAGATGAACGCAGTGATGACGACTGTCCCAGCGTCCGCCATGAGCTTGGCGACCTCGCTGACACGCCGAATGTTTTCTACCCGGTCGTCCGGCGCGAAACCAAGGTTTGAATTCAATCCGTGCCGGATGTTGTCGCCGTCGAGCACATAAGTGTGCATGCCGCGAAGGAATAGCTCGCGTTCGAGTGACTGAGCAACGGTCGATTTTCCGGCCCCGGAAAGGCCAGTCAACCAAACAACTGCTCCCCGATGGCCGCTCCGCACCGCTCGCGCGGTGGCGGTAATTTTTCCCTCGGTCCAAAAGATATTTTTGCTTTTTGTAACTGTGCGGTCTGTGTAAACGCCGCCGAAAATCGTTCCACCACCACAGATTTGTCCGTCATCTATGATTACAAACCGCCCCAGATTCGGTATACGATCGTGGTTATCGATGACGAGTCGTCCACGTGTTTGAATTGTGAGTCTGCCAATTTCGTTTCGCCCCAATTGTTCGCCTCCGTCGCCCTTGCTCTCGAGTGTCGAAGAATCCATGACTCGCTCGATTGATGTTACTTCGCATTTCACGTCCTGAGTCGCCAACCGCAGGTTGTACAAATGTCCAACGCGCAGCGGCTCGCGCACGATCCAGAAAAGGTCGGCATGAAAACGATTTGCCTCTATAGGGGTTTCATTTTCATGCGATGCGACATAGCCGCGCTCCACGAAAATCTGCTCACTGAGCGTGATTCCGATCGAATCTCCTGCGACAGCCGGCCCATTCTCCTGCACATTCCAACGCTCGATCGCAGCGACTACAGACGACTTGTTGGCCGGCGAGAACACCAGTTGGTCTCCTACTTTTAGCGTTCCGGTCTCGATTCGGCCTGCAATAATCCGCCGGCCGTCAAAGCGATAAACATCCTGAACACAAAAGCGAAGTGGAAGATCGACATCGCGCTGATGCGGCTTCAGCAAATCGAGTGCTTCAAGAACATTCGCAGCGCAGTACCATTTCATTTTCATGCTCGCGCGCGCGACGTTCTCGCCTTCTTTGGCCGACGCCGGGATGAATGTCCGTGCGTTCAACTCAAGCTCGCTAAGAAACTTCCGATATTCCTGCTCAATCTCGCGAAACCTCTTCTCAGAGTAGTCCACAAGATCCATCTTGTTTACGACGACAATGATATGCTTGATGCCAAGCATGCTTAGCAGGTAGGCATGACGTCGACTCTGCTCGCGCACCCCTTCGTCTGCGCTGATCACGAGGATCGCGGCATCCGCTCGGGACGCACCGGTAATCATGTTCTTCAAAAATTCCTTGTGTCCCGGCGCATCGATGATCGCGTAACGGCGCCTCGTGGTTCGAAAAGAAATTTCGGTCGTATCGATCGTGACATTTTGCTTTTGCTCCTCAAGAAGCGCATCGAGCAAAAACGCGAATTCAAATCCCATCCCCTCCGCGGTGCATGCCTTTTTTATTTCTTCCACCCTGCCCTCGGGTAAAGAACCCGTGTCATGCAAAATGCGGCCGATGAGCGTGGACTTTCCATGATCGACGTGGCCGACGAAAACTACGCGCAGTTTTGGCGCAACGTCTGAAGTTGAGTGTCCAGCGTTTCCCTTGTCGCTCACAGGAATCCTTTCGCCCTCAACTTCTGCATCGCATTCCGTTCGTAATGATCCTGGGCGCGGCCGGCGCGCTCAGTCGTTTTTGTTGCCTCGAGTTCGGCAATGATCTCCTCGATCGTGGAGGCATTGCTTCCGATCGGGTGCGTAATGGGACTGCAGCCTAACGACCGAAATCGTTTTCCGTTTCGAGTGAAATACATTTGCGGGATGGGTATGTTTTCTCGCTGGATGTAGCGCCAAATATCGACTTCAGTCCAATCGAGCAACGGTTGCACGCGCACGTGTTCGCCTTTGCTGACGCCGGTAACAAATTGACCCCAGAATTCTGGCGGCTGGTCCTTGTAATCCCATTCAAACTGAGCGTTGCGCGGCGAGAAATATCGCTCCTTCGCACGAGTTGGATCTTCGTCGCGTCGAATACCTGTGATCAGCGCGTCCCACTTGTACTCCGCGAGCACTTGCTGCAAGGCTACCGTCTTTAACTCGTGCGTGACCGTCACCGGATCATGCGTCTCGTAACCAATCCCGCGAGCGCGGGCTTCGGTATTGGTTTTAACGATGAGATTGAGGTTGTGATGTTTCGTCGCCCATTCGCGGAACTCCAGCATCTCTGGAAACTCGTAGGTTGTATCGATGTGCAAAACCGGAAAAGGAACGCGTCCCAAGAAAGCCTTGCGGGCAAGCCAGACCAGAACGTTTGAGTCTTTACCCATCGACCAGGGCATGCAGACATTCTTAAATGCGTGATACGCTTCACGGAAAATAAAGATGCTCTGGTTCTCGAGATCGTCGAGATGAGTGCGTTGGTCAGATGTCATCATTTCGATAAGGGCCGTTCTATACAATCGGGAAGCTCATGCTGCAACGAGCACGCATCCAAACTCCCCAAAATCCCAGACTACATCACAGGCCTCGCTCTGGAAACTACCTGCCATCTTCATGTCTCGATTCGGCTTGCGCGCTGCGAAGCGTATTTTAACCTTTAAATTATGCCTGAAACACGTGGCACTGCGTACGATTCGAAGATCGAAGGCAATGTCATTTTTACGCGCTTCGATGCTGCGCTCAACTGGGTGCGAAAAAACTCGCTTTGGCCGATGCCGATGGGCCTGGCCTGTTGCGCGATCGAGTTGATGGCCGCAGCTGCATCGCGCTTCGACATCGCGCGTTTTGGGGCGGAGGTGATGCGCTTTTCGCCGCGACAATGCGACGTGATGATTGTTGCCGGTACTGTTACCTACAAAATGGCGCTGGCAGTAAAGCGAATTTATGAGCAAATGCCGGAGCCGAAATGGGTGATTGCGATGGGTGCGTGCGCGTCTACGGGAGGCATGTATCGCTCGTACGCTGTTCTACAAGGAATCGACCAGCTTCTTCCGGTCGATGTTTATATTTCCGGTTGTCCGCCACGCCCGGAGGCGTTGCTCGCTGGTTTGATGAAATTGCAGGACAAAATTTCGCTGGAACGCTCGTTCAGAAATCAGAAACCAGAGTTAGCGGAGAGGCTTGAAGAGGCGCTCGCATGAACACGCGGGCCGGAATTTTTGATTGTAGCGCAAGCGCTTCGCTTGCATTCCCCATCGTCCTGGCAGGCGGAGCGCCTGCCCTACAACAATATCGCGAATGACTGACCCGGAGTTGTTCGACTTGTTAGGGGACAAGTTTGAACAGAAGATTCAGAACAAGACTGAGTTTCGCGGTGAGACGACTTACGAGATTGCCGCAAACAATCTTCATGAGATCGCAGCATTTTGCCACGACAAACTTTTGTTCGATTACCTGGTTGATATCACCAGCATCGACAATTTTGGCGAAGAACCCCGGTTCGAAATTATCTATCACCTTTACTCGTTGCCCCGCGCAGTTCATCTGCGCTTAAAATCAAAAGTTCCGGGTGAAGCAGGCGCTGTCGATACCGTTTCTGATATTTGGCCAACCGCAAATTGGCATGAGCGGGAGATTTACGACATGATGGGAATCAAATTCAACGGGCATCCCGATCTCCGTCGTATTTTAATGTGGGACGGCTATCCGTTCTTCCCGCTGCGAAAAGATTTCCCGCTGGAAGGTCTCCCGAGCGAAATGCCCGATGTCGCTTTCACAAAAGTAACACCTCTGGAAGGCGGTCCCTTTGTAACGGTTCCGAGCACTGCGACATCAAAAGACCGTGAACCTCGCGCCCGGCCTCCGGAATTGTAAGTGCAATGCTGCGTGCCTGGCGGTGGCACCCTAAGAACCCCTAGGCTGCTGAGACGGGTGGCGCGCTTTCGGGTTTGCGCGTCGCAATCATTACGTCCGGACGCAAAGCTTCGTCACGCGAAATGATTGTCGTGGTCTTTGAGCCAAGCTTTGGATACGCGATTCGGCTGTGCAGCATCATTAAAAGGGTGAAGCGGAAGCGTTCGGCGATGATTTTCAATTCGCCAAGAGTTAGATCGCAATCATCCAGTTGCCGGTCGCTGATGCGCTCCTCGATTATTTCGGTAACAAGTGTTTCGATTCTTTGAGGAGTTGGTTTCTCCAGGCTGCGCGACGCGCTTTCGATCGCGTCCGCCAGACTGACGATAGCGCTCTCTTTCGTCTGCGGTTTCGGTCCGCCATAGCGAAAACTCTCTTCCTTTACCTCTGGAATGTCGTCCTCGCGGAGCTTCATAATTTTCCCGCCTGCGCGGGCATCCTCATGCTGCTGAAGAGCGCGTTGATAAAAATAACGAACAAGCGATGTACCGTGATGCTCCTGAATGATATCGATGATGCGCTGATTGAGCTTGTATTTCAGAGCGAGATCAACGCCTTCTTTCACATGCGCGATGATGATCAATGCGCTCATTGTTGGCGCTAGATCATCGTGTGGGTTGCGCTCAAAGCTCATGTTTTCGGTGAAGTATTCCGGCTTCACCAGTTTGCCGACATCGTGGAAATACGAGCAGACACGGCAGAGCGTTGCGTTTGCACCGATTGCTTCCGCAGCAGATTCTGCCAGGTTGGCTACGACCAGGCTGTGATGATACGTCCCGGGGGCTTCGATGGTCATGCGGCGCAACAACGGATGGTTTAAATCAGATGCTTCCAGCCAGGAAATGTCCGTTGTGATTTCGAACAGGTTTTCAAGAATCGGAAGCGCACCGCCAACCAGAGTGGCAGTCAAAATTCCATTACCGACAGCGAGCGCGGTTTGCAATCCGATCATGCCCCAATCATTGGCCGTTGGATAAAACCAATTAATCGGCCCGATCAGGCCGAACGTTAGGGACAGTAACCAGATGGCGAGCCCGACCCAGAATCCGGCGCGGATCAAATTGCCGCGCCGCCGCACCTGTAAGGTGAGCGAGACCGCAGTAAATCCGCTGATCAAACTCGTCACGAGCAGCGGTGCATCAATCGGCCCAAACAACATGCTACTCCAAAGACTTACAAAAAATGCGGCGTAAAGCCCGTGATGACGGCCCAGCAACACGCTCAGCACAAGTGGCGCAAAAGCATAAGGCATGATCAACCCCGCCATTTCGGGCTTCAAAAATCGATAATTGCCGCTGTTACAAAGCACGAGCAACAGTTTCGTGACGGCCAGTTGGACCAGAATGAGGGCAAAGATGAGAAGGATGCGCGAGCTTCGTGAAAAGCTCTTGGGTTGGTTGATCCAAAGCTGCGTTATCGCGGTGGCCAGAACCAGCAGCGCAATGATAAAGTTCTTGGTTGGCTCCGGTTGCTGGCCGCTGAAGACAAGAAATGCGAGTCCACCGGCAAACACTGCGAAAATCACGACCTTGACGAAGGGCGAATATTCCAGGTTGCGCTTCAGTTCGCTGCGGCCCCGTCGGCGCCGCGTTTTTCGCGAGGCGAGGCCGCGTCTGATGAGTCTTCCGCGTTTGGAAAAATCGAACATTTCTTTTTTACTTGCGTGGCGCTGGCGCGGGCGATCGGTGCTGCTGGTAGGCGCCAATAATGGCGCGCACCAATTCATGCCGCACGACGTCGCGCTCGGTAAAATACACAGTAGCGATTCCCGGGACAGCCTTTAATGCCTGCAATGCCTCTACGACCCCGGAGCGCTTGTTCGGCGGCAGATCAATTTGCGTGACGTCACCGGTTACCACGCATTTGGAATTCAAGCCGATTCGCGTCAGCAGCATGAACATCTGCTCCGTCGTAGTGTTCTGCGCTTCATCCAGAATGACAAAAGCATTGCTCAACGTGCGCCCACGCATGTACGCCAGCGGAGCCACTTCGATGGTCTGCCGCGCAATGGCGCGCTCCATTTCCTCTGGCTCTAACATTTCACGCAAGGCATCGTTGAGCGGGCGCAGGTATGGCGTAATCTTTTGCTCGAGATCGCCCGGAAGAAAACCCAGCGCCTCGCCAGCTTCCACTGCGGGTCGCGTCAAAATAATGCGGGCTACCTGCTCTTTCTTAAGCGCCGCGACTGCCATGGCGACGGCAAGGTAAGTTTTCCCCGTGCCAGCAGGCCCAATTCCAAAAACGACGTCGTGCTTTTGAATTGCCTCGACATAAGCCCGCTGGTTTGCGCTTCGCGCAACGATCGGGGGCTTGCGGGATGAGGTAGTGATCCTGGTCGCTACAACATCGCCCAGATTCTCATTGCGTTCTTCGCTCACCGCCTTGAGCGCATAATTGAACTCATGTCTTTGAATATCCACGCCCTGCTGCCGCGCTTTTTCCAGCTGTTGAAATACCTGCTGCGCTTTATCGACGTGGCTCGAGTCTCCTTCCAGTTTCACCCAGCCTTCGCGAGTGGTCACTTTCACACCGAGTGAATCCTCAAGATTTTTCAAGAGTTTGATGTCATTAGCGTACAGCGACTGCAAAGCGCGCGGGCTCTCAAACTCAAGGGTGCGAGTTTCAGTCATCGTCAATTCGTGGCATCGGCATCCTTGCCGATTGCAATTTGGCCAAGAGGTAATGCCACGAACCGTGCCCTAACGGAAACCATACACCAGCGCCCAATGCGTGCGTTCCTCTGGCGATTCCTCCACGCTGACGATGATAAAGTAACTGCCGGTGGTCTTTGGAACGACGTGGGCAGCCGCAAAATGGCCTTTCTCCCAGCTGTCTGGTTCTTCCGCCAGCTTCCCATCCGAATCGTAAATATGAACGGACACCTTCGCCCGATCGACTTCGGTTCCCAGCCAGAACCAATATTCGTTCCCTTTGAATAATTGCTGCCGGACTGCTTTCTTTTCACCCGAAGCGAGGTCGCCTCCCCAGTAATCCTCACGCACCTGAAATCCTTGTTTTACATATGGTTCGGCTGCCTGAAGAGCAAACGACTGCGCATCATCCACCGATGCGCAGGCCGCACGCTGCATGACGATGACAGCCGTCAGCAGGAAGCTGACGCGCAAAAGAAGTTTCGCGAAACGGTTCATCGAAATTTCCTAATCCCTCGTGACGATGCCGGCGCCGAGCCGCGTCGTGATCTCGTTGACCTTCTTAACTGATTCGGCAGGAATGCCCTTGCCGCCGACATCAATGAGAGGCTTCACTTCGACCAGGGCGTCTTGAATTTGGTGAATGATCGGAAGATTAAACTCAGGCATTGCCTTCAGTCTTGTCTGAAAATATGCCAGGAGATCGGGCTGATGCAGAAGCTCTGCGCCGTCGGAGGAAAAATGTTGCTTAACCACTGAGGTCAATACTTCCGTGCCACGCAGCCACCCGCCCAGACTAACGAGCTGCGATAATTTTTCATCGTGCACCTCGTTCATTGCCTGTTGCACGCTGTTTTGGGTGCGATCCAGTTCCTGCCGCACATTTTCCCAATTACGTTTATCTGCCGCCTCGATAATCGCCTTGGCATGTGGCGTGATCGAGTTTCCAACGCCAATTCCTTTCGCCAATGCCAGGACGCGTTGGCCAATGTCCTTTACGGCTGGCGCATCTTCCGCTTGCACCGCAATGAAGCCATCTGCGATCACCGCTCCCAACAACAGAGCGATGCGCGGCCGCTCGGTAAAATTTGGCCCCTTATCGCTGCGGACGTGTTCCTTCCAATTGACCCCACCGAGCTTGTTCAGTGCCCCGAAAATTTCGTTCGGCAACGGCACTACAACGTCCTCCACAGTCGTGGATAATTGGTTAATATTGATGTGCTGCGGAGCCTGCGCGCCATGCGCGCTCAGAGAAAGCCCCCCCGCTGCGGCTACAATTAACTTCAGATGTCTAGTAAACAGAATCATTGAAAGCTTCAAATGTTGATTTCGAGGTCGTATCTAGGATTTAATGAAGCGAACTTTAAGCAAAACCAGTGCTGTACACAAATCGCTGCTCAAACATTTTGAATCGCCTTAACCGAAACGCTTTATTCCCTGTGCGGCCCCGCCGTCTACGCTCTTTATGGATCTGACCCGGCTAGAGCAGATCCTCGACCGCGCATCTTCCAGGCGGATCACGGTAATCGGCGATCTGATGCTAGACGAATTTGTCTGGGGAAAAGTCGGGCGCATCTCGCCTGAGGCGCCGGTCCCCGTCGTAGAGGTAACCGGAGAATCATCCTACCCGGGAGGCGCGGCCAACGTCGCGCGCAACCTGCGCGAGTTCGTGGACCGCGTCGCGATCATCGGTCTGCTGGGCAAAGATCGCAGCGGCCAGCAGCTTCTGGAATTATTGTCGGAACAAAAGATCGATACCTCGAACGCCGTTGTAGAGGCAACTTTTCACACCATTGTTAAAACCCGCATCGTGGCGCGTCATCAACAGGTTGTTCGTGTGGATCGCGAAAGGTTTGTCGGCCCGGCGGCATCCCAAGTTGAAGAGGTCGTGGCTGCAGTCCGAAAGAATATTCCAGAGACCGACGCAATTATTTTCGAAGACTACGGCAAAGGCTTTTTATCGACCGAACTTGTTTCGCAGATCGCAGATGCTGCGCACTCGGCGGGCAAGATCGTGGCCGCGGATCCGAATCCCCGCAACCTGGTCGAGTGGCGCGGCCTGACAGTAATCAAGCCAAACCGCACTGAGGCTTTTTTCGCCGCAGGTGTTTCCAGCGGCGATTCGGAAACCGCTCCGTCCCAGGATCCGGATCTGAAGCGCGCTGGCGAAACGCTTCTTAAAAAATGGGAAACAGAAAATGTCCTCATCACTCTGGGCGAACAGGGCATGATGCTTTTCCAAAAGAAGCAAGCACCGCACTACATCCCCACGAAGGCGCGAGAGGTTTTCGACGTCTCGGGCGCGGGTGATACGGCCATCGCTCTCTTTACACTCGGTCTCGCCTGCGGAGCGACCTCGACCGAAGCGGCAGAAATCGCCAACTACGCGAGCGCGGTAGTTGTAAGCAAGCTGGGAACAGCAACCGTGACCCGGGAAGAATTGATGGCCAGTTTTCGAGAGGATTCCGAAAGTGGCTAACGAATTGTCGGCAGCCGTTTTTATCGATCGCGACGGCACGATCATCGAGGATGCGGATTACTGTTCCCACCCAAAACAGGTGAAGGTTTTCCCTGGCGTTCCCCAGGCATTACAGCGTTTAAAATCAAACGGATTCAAACTCATTGTTATTACGAACCAAAGCGGCATCGGCCGTGGCTTTTTCACCGTTGACGAATACCGCTCCGTCGAATTGGAAGTTTCCCGTCAACTGAGTGATGGCTTGATCACTGCAACTTATTTTTGCCCCGATGTCCCTGGTCAGCTTTCAAGTCATCGCAAGCCGTCGCCTGGAATGATTTTGCAAGCCAAGCGAGACCACCAAATCGATCTGACGCGTTCGTTTTTTATCGGTGACAAGGAGATCGACGTGGAGTGCGGCCGCAACGCCGGTGTACGGACAATCCGGGTTCAAACCGGATTTGACAGCGACATCACTGGGAGCGCTGCGGATTGGACCGCCAAAGACTTCCCCGCTGCAGCGCGGATAATTTTAGACCAACGGTCATGACCATCGATCTCGCACATGAGTAAAGCGGTTGGAATTATTCCCGCTCGGTGGGGTTCTACGCGATTTCCTGGAAAACCATTATATCCTATTAATGGAAAGCCACTTCTGAAACGGGTTTTCGAGCGATCTCTCCGCGCCAAAAGCTTAGATCTGGTTGTCATTGCGACTGACGATATGCGAATCGCCTCCGCGGCGTTTGAGTGGGGGGCAGAGGTCGCCCTGACTTCGTCCCGACACCTCAGCGGCACGAATCGAGTCGCTGAAGTGGCGAGTAAAACAAAGCAGTTCGCGTACGTAGTTAATATCCAAGGCGACGAACCGCTGATCGATCCGCGGTTGATCGACAGGCTTGTCGAAAAGCTGCGTTCCGATCGCAAAGTGGAAATCGTAACCGCAGCCCATCCATTCAAAAATCCGGCGGACGCTTTTTCTCCCCATCAAGTGAAGGTCGTTCTCGATCTTTTCGGCAACGCTCTTTATTTCTCCCGTGCGCCAATTCCATTCCAGCCTTCAGGAAGCGGCGGTCGCCGGCCCGGCGAGCGAGGAAATGGGCAAGCTAGACACCACGCCTCGTTCCGCCACCAGGGCATTTATGGATTCAGGCGCCAAACGCTGCTCCAATTTGTGAGATGGAAACCAAGTCCTCTGGAACGTAGTGAATCGCTCGAACAATTGCGCGCATTGGAAAATGGTGTAAAGGTTCATGTGCTCGTTACTGCTACAGGATCGCCTGGCATTGATACGCCGGAAGACGCAGCGGCACTGGAGCAAAAGCTCGCCCGCGCAAAGGGGAGAATGCCCTTGTGAAATATATTTTTATCACTGGCGGCGTGATTAGTTCCCTTGGCAAAGGATTGACCGCCGCATCGCTCGGAACACTCCTCGAAGCACGTGGTCTGCGCGTTGTTCTTCAAAAGTTTGATCCGTATCTGAATGTAGATCCCGGCACGATGAATCCCTTCCAGCACGGCGAGGTGTACGTGTTGGACGACGGCGCGGAAACCGATCTCGACCTCGGCCATTACGAGCGCTTCACCAATTGCGTCCTGACGCGGCACAACAATCTCACCAGCGGTCAGGTCTACGAGTCGGTCATTTTGAAGGAACGCCGCGGCGATTACCTCGGTAAAACCGTACAGGTAATTCCGCACGTCACCGATGAAATCAAAGGACGCATCCGTGAAATTTCAGACGAAAGCAAATACGATGTCGTCATTACGGAAATCGGCGGCACAACCGGTGACATCGAAGGACTCCCCTTTTTGGAAGCGATTCGCCAATTCATTCTCGAAGTAGGGGCGCCAAATGTGCTCAACATGCATGTCACGCTGGTTCCTTATATCAAGGCTGCGCACGAACTGAAGACGAAACCAACCCAGCAAAGCGTAGCCAAGTTGCGCGAAATCGGTTTGCAACCGCAGGTTTTGATTTGCCGGACAGAGCGGATGCTCGATCTCGATCTGCGGCAAAAACTCTCAATGTTCTGCAGCGTTGCGGAAAAAGCGGTAATCGAAGAACGCGACGTCGCGCACACAATTTACGAAGTGCCCTTGACGCTTCACGCCGAAGGGCTGGACCAGTTAGTGTGCGATCTTTTGGGCTTAAAAACCCGCCAGCCGGATCTCGCAGGATGGAAAAATTTTGTAAAGCGGGTCATCAGCCCCGCGAAACGAGTTAGAATTGCTGTTATCGGCAAATATTTCGATGTCCGGGACGCTTACAAGAGTATTTACGAATCGCTGACGCACGCTGCTGCGAGCGAAGATTGCGGAATCGAGCTCGAACTAATCGACTCGGAATCGCTGCAAGACGGCGTTAGCGGCCAGCTAAAAGATGTGTCCGGTGTTTTGATTCCCGGCGGTTTTGGTCTTCGCGGCGTTGAAGGAAAAATCAAAGCCGCGCGTTTTGCGCGAGAACACCAGATTCCATTCCTTGGGCTTTGCCTGGGCATGCAGGTGGCAACGATTGAGTTTGCACAAAACGCGTGCGGCATCAAAGACGCCAACAGCACCGAGTTCGACAAAAACACAACAGAACCGGTGATCTCGTTGCTGGAAGAGCAGCGAGGCGTCAAGAACATGGGCGCCAGCATGCGTCTGGGCACATGGCCCACGAAAATCGCCAAAGGGACAATCGCGGAAAAAATTTATGCCAGCACCGAAGTGACGGAGCGCCATCGTCACCGATACGAGTTCAACATGAAATATCGTGATCAGATGAATGAAAAAGGCTTTGTCATTTCCGGTACGTCACCGGACGGAACGCTGGCCGAGCTGATTGAGCTTCGTGATCATCCCTATTTTGTCGGATGCCAATATCACCCTGAATTCCAAAGCAAACCGAACAACCCGCATCCGCTTTTCCAAGGATTCATTCAGGCGTGTCTCGAATATCAGAATCGTG
>Ga0193721_1000126_pt1 | contig 23079 bp, 15 predicted proteins | sample U2s2metaG_FD_145078 | JGI IMG/M metagenome (GOLD analysis project Ga0193721, IMG submission 145078) | Soil microbial communities from a riparian zone of the East river system, Colorado, United States - U2s2 | ecosystem: Environmental > Terrestrial > Soil > Riparian zone | place: USA: East River...
GAGCGATTGGAACATTCTGATTATTCTTTCGGTCTTTGGATTTCTCTCCCAAATCAGTTTCAGATCCTTATTGGTGGGAGGATAATTAACGATAGCTTTTTTATTAGCATTCCATACATCTTGCTCGCTCATCACCCAAAAAAAGGGCAAGCCCGCGCAAAATGACAGGATTTTGTTATCATCGTAATCATGCAAAAACAGGTGAATGATCGAATAAGCGTCATCTTGGCAGACCAGCGTTTCGTAAGGTGGATCTGGAATACCTTTAATCCGATTAAACTCGTCGCGTTCCAGTCGCGGGGGTTCGGGGTGCTCTTGGCCGGCTACGACATGTTTTAAGAACCGTGACACAGCGACCTGATGTTGCGCATACCGGTCAATCGAAAACGGACTTTTGGTCTTGCTGTAGTTGTATCGAACGGATGGGACCAGCCCGTCCAGCAGTATTAACGCCACTACGGCGCAGACAACAATTTGCACGCCGGGCCACGGCCGAAGCCTCAGCAACGCGGCAAATGTGAAGCTCATTAGGATGATCCAGAACGGGATTGCAAGCAACAGCCGCTGCTCAACGGCAGGTCCCCCCGTAACAAATACTCCTACGACCGGAAGCGTTGCCAGCAGCACGACCTCGAAACGCCTCTCCCAGACTCCGAGCACAACTCCCGGGACTAAGAACCAGTAATATGGTAACGGAATAGGCAAAAAATCCGGAAATAAAAGCCGAGGCCAAAAATGGGCAGCAAAAAAACAGTTCCAGAGCCCGGTCGCATAATATCGCACATCGTGAGGTGCCGGGATTCCCCGCAATGCGTGCCAGAAATCGCGAATGTACGTGCCTTCATAATATGTATAGGAGTCGCGATTGAAGATGATGTAACAGAGAATTGGCGTGGCAGCCGCCAAAAAGCCATAAACGATTAGGGCCGAGCTCCACGTGACGGTTCGCTTTAAGCTCCTCCAATAAGACACAGCGTACAGCGGCGCAGCGATCACAAGCGCGAGCACATATTGTTTCCCGGGTATGGAGCTGGCCAGGCAAAGGCCCGCAGCGACGCCGCCCAGCGAGAGGCAAAACGGCGAGCCGTTCCTAAACCCTGTGTGCAAAAAGTAGAGCGACACAACAGCTAAAGCCACCGTGATCGGATAACGGTATCCAACGAAAGTGTAAATGAAGGCAAAGGGAAGAAAATTAAGAACCAGCGCGGTAACAGATGTCACGACGTAAGACCTGAAAAACAAGTCAACCAGCAAGAGCGTGAACACAAAGGCCGTCAGCCAAATAACAAAGAGTGCTGCTTCATACGACAGGATATTAAAGCCGAATAGCTTGAGAAAACCCCACACGTAGTAATGAAACAGAGTCTCTCGCGAAATAATTCCATGAAACCAGGACGCCTGATATGGATGACCGATAACGTTAGTTTTTAGATAGCCGAGGTCATTGCCGGACTCGTCAAAAAGTGCGTCTCCGTTCCACGGCGCGGTCCTGAAATTCCAGAGGTGGGAGACTACAAAGAACAGGATCCAGAAGAGAAAGAATGCTGTTTTCGGTTTTACAAGAGACTTGAAACCGGTCGCCAGGTCACGGGAGTCTGGCACGAAGGCACAAAGCAAGAAGAACATGCTAAGCAGCCACCCAATCGGCTGCCACGGGTCTCCCCAAGCCAATTTCCGGTAGTGCGCCGCGGCAGCCCAGGCGCAAATTACCAGACTAATAAGTGAGAAGCCGAGTAACAGAACGCGGGGCGTAAGAAGTCGCGATTTTCGCTGAGATAGGTCCATAAGGCTGGGCATCGGTTCTGCAGAATCAAACGCTAAAACGGCGTAGGCTTGTGCGATGCGACGGTTGTTATAGATCGATCACGCTTACACGGTTCCCACGCATATTTAGGACGTAGAGCTTCCGGTCTGCCAAAGCCAAGGCTGACGGCCCGTCGAATCGATCCGGCGGCTTTGGAGTCAAATTGCCAACCCTGGTTCCGTTCAAATCGAAAATGAGCACTGCGCCGATGTTGACGCTCGATGCGTATACCCGACCCATCTTCGAATCTATGACCAAGTTTTCGAACCCAGCTGGCTGTCCCCATTCGGGGATTATCCATTTACTCAGAAACTTCCCGTTTTGATCAAATACTTGGATGCGTTTGTTAGTTGGATCGGCGACGTATACTTTACCGCTGGTGGAATCAACGGCGACAGAAGTAGGGTCATTGAATTGTCCATCGCCAGAGCCTTTGCTGCCCCAATTCGAGAGCACCTGTCCATCCGGGCTGAACTTAACGATTCGCGTCCGGCCTTGATCGACGACATAGAGAGAGTCATCCGGGCCAATAGCGATACGGCGCGGTCCGTAAAATCCGGCGTCGGGACCTTTCCACTCGGCGATGAACGTCCCATCGGGAGCTAATTTCTGCACACGATGATTTGACGCGACTTCTGCTACGTAAATATTGCCACTGCGGTCAACGGCGATTCCGTTCGGCTCTCCTAATTGGCCGTGGCCGCTTCCCTTACTTCCTATAACACTAAGAAAACTGCCAGTCGGGGAGAATTTTTCGATGCGCCCGTTACCAGTGTCGGCGACCAAAATATTTCCGTTGGCATCAATGCACATTCCGAGGGGTGAATCGAATTCTCCTTTGCCACTTCCCCTGCCGCCTTCAAACATGTTAGTAACACCTTGGGGCAGGGCGCTGAGCTTCGGAGGCGATGTCTCGGGCACTTTGTAAATGATCAGCCCGTTGTATTTGGGGTCCTCAAATACCTTGGGGAAATAGGTAGCATAGAGCTGATCATTTGGTCTCTTGATGAACTCACCTTTCCGAACCGCATTGTCGTAGGCCACATAACTGATGCCATTCTCTTTCAAAAGATGATATACTTTCCAAGGGTCCTTGCCCTCGAACAGCTCTGCGTAAAGCCTGTCGTACTTGCTCGCGTTGTAACCGGCTGACCATGCGTAGTAAGGCCAGCCATAAAGCACGCGGCGTCCAGCCATCAGAATAGGATGAGTAACGAAGCGATCCGTTAGAAAGATATCCCGCGGCGTCGTGTTTTTCTTGAGCCAATCGATCAACGGATCGTTCCGATATTGTACTTCGCTCCAGCCAGTGTTGTGAATCGGAAAGAAATCAATGACGCCACCCGGTATGACCAAGAGGAAAAGAACAGTCGCAACGAGTTTCCCAGGTAGGGTAGTTCCACCCAGTGAGAGACGCCATAGACGCCAGAGAGCAAAGGCAACAAACAGGTTGGCAATGATAAGCCAAATGTGCAAAAATTTCTGATTGGCAAGCACTTCGATGGTGAACTGGAAACAAAACGCAACTCCAAGCAGGCTCAAAGCTGCCAGGAACAAGCGCCTTTGGAACCAGCTAGCAAAAATCAGCGCCAGCGCAATTAACAACCACTTGAAACCGAAGGTGAAACCAAGATACTTGGCCACATTCATAGCCATCGGCTGGTCAACCATATAACCCCAGTGAAAAAGGCGCGGCATTGGTGCCCTGCCGCTCCCAGTGCTTAAATAAAGCATCTGTGGCAGCGCGATCACACCCGCGGTGATGGCTAGTAATAACATTTGCCCGCGTAGAGGAAACAAGATCAACAGAAATCCCAACACAGCCGCGGCTCCAATAAAGACTGCGCTGTTCCACATCGGTAACAGGCCAAGAAGAACCCCTGAAAAGATGAAGCCTGGCAAGGTAGCGCGAAAAGGTTGCGGCATAAAAACAGTTTGATGTTTTGCTTCCGTTGCTACTTCTGTAGCCGCTTCGCTGTGCGAAGCGTCATCGCTCTCCGAGACTGAAGCTGCCTCCTCTTTTGATGATTCTGGAAGAGCTTTCAGCTGCGTGATATCGTCAGAGACTAGTTTCGTTGCAGTTTCCGGCACCGCATTTGGCTCTGGCGTGATCGCATCAGTAGAAGGACGTATTTTGGCTCGCTTTGGTGGCACAGCTCGATAGCGGACGACCAGAAAAACTAGAACGAGCAACAATATCCCGATAGCGCTGGCGAAATGCCGCTGATTGAGGTAAGTCACCTGCGACCAGGTGCCCCACGACTCGCCACGATATGGAAATATGCTTGGAAGATAATCGCGCTGTTGTCTGATGGCTTGAATCGCAGCCCGGACTGAAGCTTGCCTATGAAGAAACGGGACGTAAGAGAGCGACCCAAAAAAGAAGAAGAGGAGAGAGCCCAGGCGCCCGACTGCGCGGGAATTGAAAACAACCTCGCCGAGCGTCATTGCCAGGATCAGCATCGCCACTAGGGTGACTATGCTGAGCAGATTCAGGCTCCACGGCGGGTTGAGCCCGAGGAATTCAAGATTTCCCGCCTGAAAGTAGAAAAGGAAGTGGTAACGAATGCGGTCGCCTGAGAAGTGGGGGTACTCTGTGGGAAAGTTGTGCCCCACGGCGAAGCTCTGCATGATCGCAGTATTTGGCCCGAAATCGCTGTATTGAGCGTTCGCGATCCGCAGGTTGCCATTGCTTGAAGTAAATGAGGCAAACATCATCCAGGACACGAGGACCACGTATCCGGCAATCAGTAGCCAGTCAGCTATGCCAGAACCCTTCGGCCGTGGCAGGTATAAATCCGTTGATCGGCGAAGATTAGTCCAGGCGTCATTTGGCTTTACGAGCTTGCTTTTCCACTTCGGCCAGGTCAGCACCGCGACTGCTGCCACAAGAAATAAAAGATTACCCCAAAGTAGCGGGCGTGACGTCCACCAAAAAGCTAGCCCGACCAAGTACGTGAACCATGAGCTAACCAGTAGCCCCACGAGGATGGCTGCTGCGCACCGGTGTGCGACGGATGCGAATCGGTAAAAACGTCGGCAAAGAAAGTCGCCGACACAAATGGCCAACGCGAAATAAATCAGAGCTAACATTCCCAAATCCTCGATCTACGATCCGCACCCGTCTTCAGCCGGCCGGCTGCCGGGACTTCGGGGTGCAGGCGTAGGCGCAAATCCTAAACGGGCGATTTTTTCCGTCAAACGTTAGACTGGTCTTTTTTTACCCGCAGACGACCACGGATGTCTGCTAAAGAATCAGCGAGCCCGATCAAGAAAACAATGGTGACGCAAGTTTTCCGTGCCTGGCATTCCGTTGATGCTAAGGCTGGATTTGGTCGGTCCAAAGAAATTGCCAAGCAGCGATTGCATTAATCGCAATCGAAACCACGAAAAGCGAGACTTCGCTGACGCTGATTTTCGCTGGGCCGTTGCCTGTCAGCACAAGAAACATCCACGGAAGGAGAATCATGGCGTAGCGATACGAAAATTGCCAGCTTCCGGGGTTTCCATGACACCAAAGAACGAGCGTCAAGAGCGCTATCGCCATCCATGCGGTGCCTTTGTATCTTCCGGCATCTCGAAAAAGAAGACATAGGAACGGGCTGGCAAGCAAAATGGAGCAGCCAAATCCATTTGGCTGGATGTAAGGAAAGTAAGAAATACTCTCGAACCCTTGAAAGAGCATCGTGTAGATATTCCAGGGAATGGCATGGATCGAAAAGAGCCCGTGCTCGTACCAAGGTTCCTGGCGCACTTCGGGGATGTGGAGGTAGCCAAAATCAAAAATTGAATGGAATCGCGCGAAGTTATAAGCGGCAGTCAGGAGCGCGAGGGTTGCTGGCGCACTTAGAAAGCGGATCGCCATTGGCCCATTTCCCCAAAGCTCTTGTTTAATCCCGCTAATGCGGGACCAATTGACCGCGGTTCCGTTTGCGCGGCGCCAGAGAAAGTAAAGATAAAGGGGTAACGTGATGAGCAGCTCGGTGCGATTGCCAAAAGCCAGCGCGAAGAACGCTCCCGCGACAAAAGGGGACGGTCGCACCAACGTGAAATAGAGCGCCGCAGTTTCTCCCAGTAACGCGAGACCGAGAGCGATTTGCCATGCGCCGCCGAACCCGAGATTGCACCACGTCCACGTCCCAAAAATGGGGAACAAGGCCAGTAAAATCCGCCGAGCCAGTGCGTTGCTGTCGAACTTAGAATAATTCGATCCGAATGCCTTTGCGAGTTGAAAAAAGAAATAAACACAAGAGCCGGCAATGAATGCGGCCATCACGTGTCCGGGAAAATTCTGGATTAGGCCTGCTTTCTGCAGAAGTGCGACCGGGATCATGCTAAGCACTGCTCCGAGAGGAAATGCTGAATAGTAACTCTCTCCGTGTGGGATCATCTCGTTAAGCCACTCGGGCGGCTTTTCTGTCAAACCCAGGTGGCCACGCAGCAAAGCCGAAGCAATCTGGCTCGTGTAATCCAGATCGCGCAGCTTCGCGTTGGTCGAAAAGAAAAAAGCGAGCGCGGCAAACAGCGACAGACTGGCTGCGATCCAAAATTGCCGGGCAGTATCATGCTTTTCGTGAGTCGTCATGATCTCCTACTTCCGCTATTCTAATGAGTGTCGCCCCAAGAGTTTTTCCCAAGCCGCTTTCGTTGTCGGCGGCACGTTTTGATCAGCGTCGATTAGCCAGGAAATGGTCGCAAGCGAGTTCACAAGAATCGAGACAGCGATAAGCCCGATTATTAAATGACGCGACCGTAGCAAGGCCAGTCCACCCGAATAGAGAAAGATGACAAGACAAAAGATCAGGAAAGGATAGAGATCGGCGGCGTAACGCTGGGCGAGCAAAAAATATGAAAAAATGCAGAGGCATTGGCCAAAAAGGGCCACGGCCGCGCCTCGTTCGAAGGCATCGGCGCAGCTGCGGCGAACCAAATATATGATTCCCATGATTGCACCGAAAACGAGCCAGCCAGAACACCACGGCAGCGGAAGATATACTTCACTGAAGTCATTGGAATAGAGCGAGGGGTAATCATAGGAGTGGCGATCCGCCGATAAAAAAGGCGGATTACTCTGAAGAGCAGGAAAACGCAGGCTGAAATAGTCAGCGAAACTATAAGGAATTCGGCGCGGGCTGAATACGCCAAATTTGTGGGCGAACTCGGCATGAACCGGGTTAATGTAGTAGTCGAAGTTTACTCCGAAGGGACTGCCGAATCTTGCGCAGCTCAGCCAAATGTAAAAAGCGAGCGCAGCGCCCAGCGGGAGGAGGAGCGCTGTGAGATTAATGATTCGATTCTCCGGTCGAATTGCTAGAGCAAGAAATGGGGCGATCAGAATGAAAGGCGCGCCAAAGGTGACTCGGGAGAGCAAAGCAAACCCGGCACAGAGCGAGAATCCCAGCAACGCGCCCGTAATGGCACTACCCTGGGCCTTTCGCGATCGGAAGGCGAAAAAAATCGCGCCTAGCGATAAGGCGAATCCCCAGATTATGGGCTCATCGTAAATGGAAAGATTTCCAAGCAGCAAGAGCAAGGGGGACCCGAGTGCGAACCCAATTACACACGCGTTGCCCAGCCAGTCACGGGCGCGCGATGAAAGCGGCGACGAACGCAGCGCCGTGCGCATGAGACCGGCAAAGGCAAACAGAGCAATGACTCCAGCACAAAATCCTGAAATCCGGGACCATTTTCCGTGTCCCGCAGGGTAGATGAAATTGAGCGGAAGACGGAGGAGCGCTGGGAACGGCCCGAAGTACATGCGCACTTTGCCGTCCACGATCATTGCTTCGTGCCCGATTGCGTCCGCATCGACGTCCACGTCTCCGCGCAGAAAATGTTCTGCCTGTGAATCGTAGGCGCCGCCGAGCACCTCCTTGACAAAAATCTGGCGTCCGCCCGTTGTCGTAAACACCCATAGAAGCACGCTCAACAGCAACGTGAGCGGCAGAAGAAGCCGGGGAGCCGCGGAAGAGCTCAGAGGAAGCTTGTTACTTTTTGAAATCCAGCGCGCCTTTTTTGACGGCGTAAACGTACCCTACCATCAGGATCGCGATGAAACTGAGCATGCTCCAGAAGATGATGCTGCTTTCTTTGATGGCGTCCCGATATACGACCGCCCACGGATACATGAACACGATCTCGATGTCGAACAGGATAAAAAGCATTGCCACGATGTAGAACTTAACGCTGAATCGCGGTAGCCGTTCACTCTCCGGAAGCATCCCGCATTCATAAGGCAGATCTTTCGCGCGGGTGCGCTTTCCGCGTTTGCCTACCAAGATACTGATGAGCAGAGCGGAAACGGCGAACAGCATTGCAACAAGCATTTGCAGGAGAACCGGCAAATATTCGCGCAGCATCCGGGAATCTGGCCTGAAGCCAATTCGTCGTGAAACAGTAGGTTTATCTTACCCCTGCGAGATGACCATTCTGCTGGGCAATCGCATTCGCCAAAGCCGATGGCAGGCCCTTGTATTTCTTGCCGTTCTTCTTGACGGCACCGCGCGCCACGAGATTCTGTAATTTCTCGTAAGCTCGCAGCCGCAGCATCTCTTCGCCGCCGCTTGCAGCGTTCCGGGCTCGCAGATTTTCGTGCACGATGTCGAAAAGCTGCTTAAACTCAAAAGAAGAGCGCCGGGAGAGGACAGCAACCAGCTCCTCAGTTACCAAGTCGGGAACACGACGGGAGAATGCATTTTTCTTTAGAATAGCCATAGGGCGACAAAGCTAACACGTTTTCGAAAAACTGCAGCAGTTTTCTTCGCTCACGTCCCGGAAGGGTAAAAAGTGCCGGAATGACACAGCGGGCGCCCAGCGCGCCCGGGCGGTCGTGCCCTACCTAGGGAGTCGGGGATGGGCTGGGTGTCACCTGCGGCATGGCCCTTGGAGAAGTGCTCCAGCCGCCTATGCCGGTGCCGATTTTCTGTCGTGCGGTGCCAAGGCTACTAAGAATAGTCACGGCAATTGCCGATTGATCAAGCGTGATTGGGCCGATTGACTCAGCCATATATCCGTCATGATCGTATCGTTGCGACGAAACGATAGGACTTAAGTGCTTCGTAATGACCTCCGGCGACGGAAGCTTAGTAGCATCGATGGAACCAGCTACAGCCGGCATAAAAGCCGTAGCCATTAACAACATTGGACGCAGCGAAGCGTCCAGACGGGAATATAGCAGTGCCGTGTCGACGTAGGCAAAAAAATTCGTCGGTGCCGGCAGCAGTCGCTCGGCTGCTTTATAAGTTGAGGAATCGGACAGACCAGCCGAGCCGGCCCCGCTGCGTTTCATTGCCTCTTCAACCGAGACTGGGTTAAGGCTAGCTACAAGAATCTGATTCGACACGGCGATCGTCGGGGTGATTGCCACGAGGCTCGCAGCCGATTGTTTCGAAAAATAGCGCACGCCGTCCTTCTCTGTTTGCGTCCAAATCGCACCTTCATCAGCGCGTATGAGGGCATCAGTGATCTTCCCGGCCTTGGCCGCGTCCGTGACTGGCAGTGTCAGGAGTAAAGATGGCCAATGCGCACTCGACGGCCAGTCTGCCAGCGATGCCAACTCGAGGCCAAATGCAGCCTTCCAATCCTCAGCGGTGATCCCGCTATCGGCGAGCGCCTGAAAAACTTTCGTGCCAGCAAAGCTTGCCGCCTGGTTCAGTGTGTCGATTTTCTCCCCGAGATTGAGAAGCATCGATAGATAAAAAAATGTCTCTTTCGTACCGAGCGAGACGGAAGACCGGGTGACCGTAGCTTCGTGCTCCAACTTGGGCATGCCGAGAAAAAGGACGTCGTGTATTTTCCCGTTATCGAACCGTATTGAACCGGCGATGCAGCGCATTTTCTCGAGCATAGTGGTCTCGCCGGGTGTCGGCGTTGATCGAACAGCAGCGCGCAACGCTGCAAGCCGTTCGGAAAATATTTTTGGCTGCAGGTAAAAGAACGCCGCGTAGTTCGAGGGTCGGTGCGAGACGGCTTCGCGATATGCTTCGTCTTTTTCGAGTGTGGCCTCCGAATTCTTAGCCCGGTGATCAGCGCGATCGAGAAGCGCCTTTAATTCGGTCAGGTCCGTTGCCGCGAAAAACCACGGACGATCGTAAGTGGTCGAGAGAGTAAAGGGAGCCGCGGTGACCAGCTCGATTTCATGGCGCTGGTATTGCAGCTTCTCGCGTTTCGCTGCCGGAGTTTGTCCCAAAAAACCCGATCGCCATCTGCTGATAATTCGCTCAGCTTCTTCCTGGCTGCCACGAAAACGGAAACCCCCAACGAATCTTGGAGTGTTGTTATCCATGGAGGTCAAGGCGAGGAAGGCGTGCTTCGGACCGAGCTGTTCGATCTCCCGGAGTGTTTGGGAAGCCGCATCTGTCTTTGGAAGGTTGCCCAGCGGCTTGCGTAGAAAATCCTGGACCGCGGGTTCGTGGTAGAGCTGGTAAATATCGCTGCGATACCATTCATCGCGGGTTTGGTTGAAGTCAGGCATGTGTGCCAGAAAAATTGTTTCCCGAGGCAGAAGCGCGCTCACTGGCGCGCTCGAAATCTGTTGGGAAAGATTCCAGTAGTACCACCCAGCGAATGCCGCGGCGAGCGCGATGAGTAGGAACATCAGGCGTCTCATGGAAGCGGAACTGTAGCGGCAGCAGTCGCGCTGCGAAATTTAAATAATCGGAGCTCGAAGCATTTTTGCGGCTGGACCGCGTGTCCGTAAGGAAATGAAATTACGCCCGGGGATGAAATTGCCGATGCACAGCTTTAAGCCGCTGTTGATCGACATGCGTATAGACTTGCGTGGTCGAAATATCGGCGTGGCCGAGCATCTCCTGAATAATCCGCAAATCGGCGCCGTTTCCGAGCAGATGTGTCGCGAAACTATGGCGGAGAAGGTGAGGGTAAACGTTCTTTTCCAGTCCGGCGTGCCGCGCGTGTTTCTTCACGATCTGCCAGATACGCGCCGTTGTTAACTTGCTGCCTCGTTCGGAAAGAAAAATTTCGCTGCTCGTACGGCGTTTTACGAGTTTCGGTCGCTCCACCGACAGATAGACCGCCAGTGCTTCGCATGCTTTTCGACCTACCGGCACCAGCCGGGTTTTGTTTCCTTTCCCAGTCACACGCACAACGCGCTCTTCGAAATTGAAATTCTCAAGCCGTGCATTTGCCAATTCGGAAATGCGCAAGCCACTTGCGTAAAGCAGCTCGATCATCGCGCGGTCGCGCAATCCATGAACAGCTTTCAGGTCGATGCTCTCCAGGAACTGCTCCACTTGCAATTCATTTAGTGTTTCGGGGAGATAACGCTCGATCCGCGGCAGGGCCAACGCCTCAGCCGGATCCCGTTCAATCGTTCCTCTTGCGACCAAAAACCGACAAAAAATCTTCAATGCCACCACAATCAGCTTGATCGACGACGCAGAAAGGCCGCCTCGTTTGCGATCGGCGAGATATTCGCTGATGACCGGCAGAGTCACACCATGCGGATTATTGATTTTTTTACTGGCAGCGCACCAATGCGCGAAGTCGATCAGCGACCTTTGAGTCGAGACTTGATAATTTTCTGAAAGACCGCGCTCGACCGCGAGGAAACGGATAAACGAGTCGATTGCGTCCTCCACGATCAATATTGTAGTGGCAGGCGCGCGACGTGCCAAACCCGTGTGGGAGGGACATCGCGCTTGCATAGCGCCTTTGTCGCTAAACACATCAGCGGCGACCGCAGCGCGGCGCCTCTACGATTTATTGACAAGGCAAGGCGAAGTGTTCGATGTTTGTTACAATGAGTTTGGATCTCAATACCATCTTGAAGGATTGGCCACATGAGAGCGGCAGTATCAAAGTGCGCAAGATCGCCGGGCTCGACGGCCGCGAGAAATTGCAACTCCGAGTCGATCTCGGCGTGTTGCAAATGGAGATGACCGGGCGGCCAGATGGCCGGCGTCCGCACAACTGCGAATCGCTCCTGGAATATTTCCAAAAACGGGCGGCGCGCGCCGAGCAGAAAAGCGAGACTTACGAGCTTGCACCTGAGCAATGCGCGGAGCTTCAACAAGAGGGCATCCAATATTATCATCGTTACCTGAGCCTCTTTCAGATCAACGATTTCGAAGGCGTGGTGCGCGACACACAACGTAATCTCGATCTTTTTACTTTTGTCGCCGAGCACACAAATCGCGAGGAATTCTCCTGGGCTCTACAGCAGTTCCGGCCTTACGTGCTCATGATGAATACGCGAGCCAAGGCGTCCATTCTCCTTGGCCAGGGAAAATTTGCAGAGGCCCTAGCCGAAATTGAACGCGGTCGCGAGGCGATTGTAGATTTCTTGCAACAGTCAAATTTTCCGGAGCTGGTGTCGAAAAGTTCGGAGATCGCATTTCTCGACGAATGGCTTGAGGAAGTGAAGGCGAAGCGCCCGCGTTCGAAACTGGAGGTCATGCAACGCGAGATGGAAAGTGCGATTGCAAAGGAACTCTACGAGCGCGCGGCCGAGTTGCGCGACGCGATCAAGCTGCTGAAGACGCAGAAGCCGGTGTGACCGGCGCCGGCTAGCGGCCATACTCAGCGATAGCCGCGATCTATCTGAGATATGAAGACCGTATTCTATTCGCTGGTTCTAACTGCTTTTGTCGTCCTTCCAGTCCACGCGGATCTTACGATTGTTTATTCGACAACGGTACAACCCGCGAGCCACGGTCAAAAGGCGCAACCCACTCCCGCTGCAGTCGCCGCTGCTACGAACATGACCATCAAGGTCAAAGGCGACAAAGCGCGTATTGATATTTCTCCGCAAGTGACTGCAATTTTCGACGGAAGAACCGGCCAGCTGATCAATCTGCTGAACGACCAGAAGACCATCGTTCGCATTTCGCCGGATAAAATGAGAGCCATTGAAAATATGTTAAATAAATTCAACAGCAACAAAGGGGGGTCCGACAAACGCAGACTCACACCGACTGGCCAGAGGGAAATGATCAACGGTTACGATACCGAGCAATACAGCTACGAAGGACCCGATTTTAAGGCGACCTATTGGATCGCGCGAAACTATCCAAACGGCGCTGCCGTCCTGGCACAACTTCAATCGATTAAATCTGAGTTTTGGGACGCGGCCAATACGAAGATGCCGGACTTTCGCGATTTCCCGGGCCTGCCGATCCGGATGCGCATGATCGTTGGCAAGGTAAACCCAGCAAATGGTCACAGTGAGAGCGCCCCAGACCATCCTACCGAAATTACGAGCAACATCACAGGTGTCAGTCTAGACTCCGTTTCCGATAGCCAGTTTACCGTGCCTTCTAATTTTAAGGAAACAAAACTGCCGGATATCTTTAACAAAAACGCGACTCCCTCTATTTCGCCGAATCCATAGAGCAAAACATTTTCGGCCGAGGAGCGTAGACGTTTTCTGTAGAGGCAGCCGTGTCGGCTGCGCGTACCGCATTTTGCAGGCGACACGCCTGCCGCTACAATTACCGAGCCATGCCTTCACTTGTGCTGGCATCGAGTTCACCGAGACGATCTGCGCTGCTTTCGGACGCTGGATTTGAATTTGAAATCGCACCGCCGAGGGTCGCGGAAAAATTCGATGTCGCTGTTACATTACGCGAGCTCACGCTTTGGAATGCCATTCGAAAGGGAATGTCCGTCGGACACGCGCGGTCCGACGCCGTCGTGATTGCAGCCGACACGCTCGTCGCGCTTGGAAATGAAATCATCGGTAAGCCGTTGGATTTGAAGGAGGCAGTGCAGATACTCGGGCGCCTGAGCGGTCAAACCCACGAAGTTTGTTCGGCCGTTTTGATTTACCATCAGACATCCGGAAGGTCAGCGGTTTTTCATGAGATTTCGCGTGTTCGCTTTCACCGGCTGAACCGCGAAATGATCAAGAGGTACGTTGTGAAAGTGAACCCGCTTGACAAGGCTGGCGCTTACGCTGCGCAAGGAACCGGTGCAGAGATCATCGCAAAAATCGAAGGCTCATTCACCAACGTCGCCGGCCTGCCAATGGAGAAGACAATCGCTGCGCTGGCCCAATTTGGCATACGGAAGGCGAACAAGGAACGACGGCTTCCCAACGGTCGCGTTTGAGTCGACGGCTGCCCAAGCCGTCGTTCCTTGAAATTCAAATAATATGTTCGCGATTATCCGACCGAAGCCGGATCGTTTTTGTTTGCAGATTGTGTCGGGCGCGAATGAAACGAACTGTCTTGCTCTTGACGCGCATCAGGATTGAATGGGTTATTGCCGTAACGCCACCCCGTGCCCGCACACCTGGCAGTAACGCGCTGTCGCTGATTCCGGTCGCGCAGAAAATGATGTTCTGACCCTTGGCCAGATCGTCGGCCGAATAGACGCGGTCGAGATCTTTTTCGTAGCCGTCGGCGATCAATCTTTTTCGCTCCTTCTCGTCGCGTGGCCACATTTTGCTTTGCATGTCGCCGCCGAGAGATTTGATCCCGGCAGCCGCCAGCACCGCTTCGGGAGAACCGCCGATACCCAAGTAAAGATCAACATCGGTGTCGGGCAACGACGGTGCGATGGCCGCCGCGATGTCGCCGTCCCCGATCATGCGCAAAGACGCGCCTGCCGCGCGAATTTGTTCTACGATCTCCTTGTGTCGCGGTCGATCCAGCATCATCACCGCCACGTCCTGCACGCGCTTGTCCACCGCGCGCGCGACGATTGCCAGCATCTCGGCGATCGGCATATCGATGTGAAGCGAGTCGCCGCGCTTTTTCATGTAATCGATGACTCGCGCCCCGTACGCCAGCTTCGACATGTAGAATGAGGGAATATCTCGCAATGCAACCTTCACTCCTTCCTCCGGGCTCGCCGCCGCAATACAACTGATCGAGTTTGGTGCGCCCTTGGAAATATTCGTTGTGCCATCGATCGGATCGATCGCGATATCGAATTGGGGCGAACCTGGAATCCACGTGCCGAGCTGTTCGCCTTTGAAAATTCCGGGCGCGTTATCCTTGATTCCCTCGCCGATCACGACTTCGCCGCAGATGTTCATCAGATCGAACATGCCGCGCATCGCGTCACAGGCGGCTGCGTCGGCTGCTTCCTTGTCGCCCCGACCAAGCCAGCGCAACGCATTCAGTGCAGCCGCCTCGGTGGCGCGAACAAAGTCGAACTCGATGATGCGCTCGATATCCCGATAATCCTGTTTTGGCAGTCGCAGAGCCACGAAGCGTCAATTTTCACGCATGTCGCGCGCGATGACAAGATATCAAGGAGCGGCGGCTGCCGAACTTGAAACACCTTCGATGCTGCCGAGGTCGGTTTTATCCGCCGCCAAATCCATCCGCGGAAGGCCGTCTTCAAGAATAAGTGGGATCAGGGAAGCTGACGAAACTTTCGCATTTTCGTTTAAACCGATCTCGAGTAACGCGCCGTGATTCCACGATGCGACCGACGGGGCGCCATCGAAGACGAGATTACCCAGCGAATACGCGATTGGGCAGCCGTGATAAAAGTCGAGGGGCTGAACACAATGCGGATGCGAGCCAACCACAAGATCAATTCCATGGTCCACCAGCCATCGGGCGAGTTCGCGCTGTTTGTCAGTGATATTCGCCGTGTTTTCAATTCCCCAGTGGACCATGCAAACAACGAGGCTTGCCCGCGAACGAGCACTGGCGATCGCGTCGCTCAGGCGGACTCGGTCGGATGCTGCTGCGATCTTAGATCCTGCGGCAGGGCCAACGTCGCTGATCGCCAGGAGCGCGATTTTCTTTCCATCGCGCACGAAGAAGAAACTCGGCGCGTAAGCGTTACCTGTTGGTGTTCCAAGCCCGACTGGCTCAATCTTCTCACGAGATAAAGACGTTGCGCAGTCGCGCAATGCCGCAGTCCCGAAATCGAGTGCGTGGTTATTTGCCAATCCCATGGCGTGAAATCCAGCGGTGCGAAGCAATTGCGCTGAGCGCGCCGGAGCGCGGAATGCATAGCGTTGCGTGGAGCAGCCGAGATTCGAAATCGTACATTCCAAATTTGCGGCGGCGAATGAAGCACCTTGGAGAACAGCCTCGATTCCGGCAAACGGATCTATTCCGCTTTCGATCTTCGCCGCGCAACTGCGGCCTAGCATCACGTCGCCGCCAAAAACAAGCGTCGCTGCGGGTTTTGCGAGCGGCACGCGAAGCAAATCGAAGCGATTTCTTCTGCGTTCCTTCAGTAATTGGCCGAGGGTCACCAATTTCGGAGTGCCTGCGAGTTGGTGCGCGACAAGATCGCTTTCATCAAGAATCCCGACAGGCTGCCGATCCTCCATTACCGCCGCGACATGCGTGCCGAGATCGATAATCATACCCCGCTGTAAATCTTCGGCGCCAATTTTTGCCGTGCCGGGCGTGGCTGACTCCGTGATCAGGTCGAAATAGTCGCGTAGTCGCTTGGGATCTGACCACGGAACGCGCAGGCCTTGACGGCGTAGCGCGTAGACCACGAAATTCGCGCAATCGGCGCCGAGATTGGTTTCAGGTCCGGTATCGGAATTTTCTGATAGTTCGCCGCTGCCAAAAAGATACGGGAGACCGAATTGCTCGCTGATCGCGGCGTGGAAACCGCTGCCGACAAATCGCCGCAATTCCAGTACTGGCGTTTCACGAATTTTGCCATCGACGACGGCGCGGGCTCGCAACCGCAGCGAGCCACAGTGCAGCTGTCGATCAAACAAATTGTCGATTTTGCTTATCGGCAGAACGGAATCGTGCTGATCAATCGCAACTTCATTCCAGGCGGGACGCGCCGCGGCGTTCGCGACGAAGCCAACCTGGTCAATCGATAAAGCCGTCAGGTTGCAGCGTGAGTATTTCGGTGTCAGCGCGAACCACTCGATTTTTTTCGGTTTGGTTGTCCAAGGCTCGGTAACCAGTTCAATCTCGGCAGAATCGTCGGCCGGTATGCGCCAAACGTTGTCTGTGGCAGGCTCGCGATCTTTAACTTGAAAATGCAATTGCGGCGCCTCGTCATTCCAAATCTGCAACAATTGCTGCCAGCGCGCGGCATCGTGGCGCACGATGATGCGTTGACGTTCGGACAAAATTCGTGCTCGAAGGTCCTGCGGCGCTCGCGCGACATCGAACGCCGGTAATTTCTCTCCCTTCGCCATTAATTCCTTGGCGAGATTCGAGTGATCGTTAGCAACTGTGAGAAACGGCTCGAACTCGACTTGCGCGGTCGGCAACGAGAGCGCGGAAGTCAACGCTAGCATGAGCAGCTGCTCTCCCTCGTCTTCGCTTTTTAAGTACGGACGCGAAATGGCGAATGTAATGGCGCGAAGGGTTGGCCGCTCGATCACGAAATTCCAGATCCGTGCTAAGGCTGTTCCTTGTTCTGCAACTGGGAGGCCCGCGAAATAATCGAGGTCAATCGTGACTACCAGCAGCTCAGTGGGAGCGAGATGTTTCTGAAGGCTTTCGAAATCAGAGACTACATAGGATCCACGTAATGATCCCGATTTGCGCGGTGCTGCTTCTAGATGACCGTCGAGAAAGGCCGTTGCTTCTTGCGTGCGTCCGCGGATTTCAGCCGGAGGAAGTTTCTCTGCCGGTACCCAAATCACTTTCGCAATCGGTGCCGGCATGAGCGGCTCGATCCAGTTGAAGCATTGGACAGCGCCTTCGCTGCGCCACCGATCGAGCAGCGTTTGTCGATGCTGCCCGGACGAAACGTTTCGAAGCGCAGCACGAATTTTATCGGAGTCGAAAATGCCCGAGGCGTCGCTATGCGCGTCGAAAAGGATGAGCGTGTACGGCTGGTCGAGATCGATATTTTGGGCCAGCCAGTAAAACGTGCCTGCGTGATTGTCCTCGATGTAAATCGGCAAAACACTCGCTCCCGCGGGTGGAGGACTCACGGCAACCAACAGCGCCGCCGTGCACAGCACGAGTGCTCCCGCCGTCATCGCGCTCCTTGAATTTCCGGTTTTTTGGAAAGCGGCGCGCGCAACTCAACGAGCGAGATGCACGTATCACGGAATTGCGTGCCGCGATGCACACCTTTGATCACCAATTTAATTTTGCTGACCGGCTTGGTGTAATCGCGCACCCGAATCAGGTAGGGGTCTTCGAAGCGCTCATCGGGAATGCTCTCCGTAAACGTGTGCTCATCGTTCAGTGTGATTTCGAGCGCAGCGACGCGGTTGTTTTTCCGCCAAATGTCTTCGCGACCATATTCGTAATATCCAGGCCGGATCAGGATGCCATAGAGCGGAAGCGGACGTTTCACGTTGAGCGTTATGCTCTCGCCTATCCCGTCGCCCTCGACTCCCTCGGCCCACGGCGATTCAATCTCGCGGGTTGGATCCCCCCTTATGTTAACGACATCGTAGTTGCGCTTCCCTTGTGGAGCCAGCGTAGAGCTTGCTGTCGCATCATAATCTTTGTAATCGAGAAAGTATTGGTTGTTCCGAATGACGTAGGAGGCACGGCGAGTAGGATCCTCCCAATTACCAGTCGGATAGGAATCATATTTTGAATGCGCGACGATGCGGATGTCGTCCGCCAATGTGGGTTTTAAATTTTCGAACTGCCATTCGTAATGCGTGTCACTCACTTTCCGGAAGCGCTCTTTCGGTTTCTCGATCGAGACGTCCTCGGGCTCGGGATGGAAAATGTTGATCTCGACTTTCCCTTTACCAATCGGTCCCTTCCAAGTTGCTGCCGGCGAGAGCGAATACGCGAACGTCGCGTCACTGATGTGCAAGTCATCTGAAACTGATTCGTCGTTCTCGGCGTACTTCGCACGGTAACGAATTGCCACCTCGCGCGTTTGATTTGGCTCGAAGGGAATAACCGATTTCTTCCATGACTTGATGGTCGAGATATTTTCTTGCCAGAAGTGCCCCGAAGTCGTTTCGCCGCCTTCTTCCCCCGCTTCGCTGCTTTCTTTCGCTTCGCTCCCTTCTTCCTTGGCTTCGCTGCTTTCCTGGTTCGCTTTGCTGTTTTCTTCTTTCGTCTTGCTGCTTTCTTTCTTCGCGCCGACCACGTTGGTCGATTTCAATTCTTTTCCATCAACGCTGATTTGATAACGATCGATGTCGCTACCCTTTGTAACCGTATCGGCATCCGGATTTTTTCCCCAACGCTCGACCGGAAAAAAGAAATCTTGTTGCACCTTCGGTCCTGTGTTGTGCATGCGGTAGCGCACATCCGCCTCTGCATAGTTCGGATGCAGATCAATTTTCAGCGTCTCGTCCTCTATTGTGACGTCAGTGTGCCGGTCATTCTTCGAGGCACTGGCGTTACCGGTTCCGGGAACTCCGGTTTGCCACGCGCCGCCGTTGGCAAAGAGCGCGCACGTTCCGACGACAAGCGGCGCCATCGTGAGTAATAGTGTCTTCACTTCTGGCGTTTCTTAACATGGCCTCGCGGCATTTGACCAATTCATAATCTCCTGGCGCTTAGCCCTTCATTTCGACGGAATGGTCACCGAGCGAGACTTTGTAGGCTTGATGTTGACGCGAGTTTTTCTTTCTATGGAATCGTGAGTCCCGCGAAGGATGACGTGACTTCATTGACCGCGATTGAGCCGGCAACTCTGGGACAGCATGGCGGGGCTGCCTTTACGACCACGCATTGGAGCGTGGTGCTGGAAGCCCAAGGTGAATCGCCGGCGGCACAAGAAGCGCTGGAAAAACTTTGCCGCACGTACTGGCGTCCCATTTTTGCATTTCTGCGGCGACAGGGGCGTTCGCCCGAAGAGGCAGAGGACATTACCCAGGGGTTTTTCGCGCAGCTATTGGAACGCAGAAGTCTCGATGCCGTCCGCAAGGAAAAAGGACGACTTCGTTCTTATCTGCTTGGCGCACTGAAATATTTCGTCGCCGATGAGCAGCGTCGCGCGATGGCGATCAAACGTGGGAAAGGACAGCGGCTCATCCCGCTCGAGGAATTGCGTGCTGGCGAGCGAATCGACATGGAACCTTCGGACCCGATGACCGCCGAAATGATTTACGAACGCCGGTGGGCATTGACGGTTCTGGAGCGAGTGCTCAGCCGATTAAAGGACGAATACGTCGCGGCCGGTAACGCTGCGTTGTTTGATTCGTTAAAGGAATTGCTGCCGGATGAGCCGGGGTCGCCGTCACAGGCGGAGATCGCCGCACGCTTGGGGATGACCGAGAATGCGATCCGGCAGGCGTTTTACCGATTTCGCCAACGCTATCAGTCATTATTGCGAGAGGAGATTGCCAACACTGTTGCAACACCCGGCGACATCGAAGATGAGCTGCGCCATCTCATTGCGGTGATCGAGGCGTAAAGACACGAATCACACGAAGGCTAGACACGAATTACACGAATTATCACGAAGGCTCTGAAAGCTGTAGTCAAGCGTTTGAATTAATTAGTGCGAATTCGCGAACTCGATGGGCTTAATCCATGTCTGAACTGCTCTACAAAGAAGAGATTTTTCAACTCGTCGGCCTTTGCATGGAGATTCATCGAGAGTTGGGAAAAGGCCACGACGAAGTCATTTACAAGGACGCTCTCATTGTTGAACTGAGTCGCGCTGGAATTCCGTTTTCGCGCGAGAAAAATTACGAAATCACATACAAAGGAGTTATCCTGTCTCACTATTACTATGCGGACTTCGTTGTCTGGGATAAGATTCTCTTTGAGGCCAAGGCCGTCGAAAAGCTGACCGACTCGCACATCAAACAAGTGTTGAACTATCTGGCTGCCTCGAAACTTCGCATCGGCTTGCTGGTCAATTTCGGTGGCGATGTGTTGGAATGGAAACGGGTCATTTTATAGAAACGAATTGCATAGAGAGAGACACGAATTACACGAATTATCACGAAGATTCATGAGGCCTGAGTCAACCGCCGGAACATTCGTGTAAATTCGTGAAATTCGTGTCTCCTATTCGTGTGAATTTGTGAAATTCGTGTCTGCGTAACGTGTGGGAGAATTTTGCGGAGTACAAAAGGGAGCGTGCGCGAACGACTCGACAATGATCAGGGTAATCAGAATTTGCCGGAAATGCAGCGCCAAAATTTTTTCGGACGCCCCTGAAGGGCTTTGCCCCAGATGCGTCTTGAAGATCGCGCTGGCAATGCCTCCGGAGCTTGTAGCCGGGGTCGACTCGTCCGCCGTAGCCTTGGCGAAGGCGGATGACCCCCGCCACACGAACAAGCTCGTGGGTGATGCCCTGCCTACGCCGCTTAACAAGAAAACCGCGTGCGCTGCCGAGATGCTGGGAGAATTGGGCGATTACGAATTGCTGGAGGAGATCGGTCGCGGTGGTCAGGGCGTCGTGTTTCGTGCGCGCCAAAAGAGTCTCAATCGCACAGTCGCCTTAAAAGTCATTAGCCTTGGTCAGTGGGCGAGCAAAGCCCACTTGAAACGCTTTCGCCTCGAAGCGGAAGCGGCAGCTCGCCTGGAGCATCCCGGTATCGTTCCAATCCACGAAGTCGGCGAGCGTGATGGCTCGTGTTATTTCAGCATGAAGTTTGTCGAAGGCGGTCAGCTTGATGAAGTAGTCAGGCGCGCGCCGATCTCGATCCGACAAGCGACGGAACTCATCGCGAAAGTGGCGCGCACAGTGCATTACGCGCACGAACACGGCATCCTGCATCGAGACATTAAGCCGGGAAACATTCTGCTCGATGCAAAAGGCGAACCACATCTGACCGACTTCGGTCTGGCCCGGCTAGTCGAGACAGAGAGTACTGTTACGCGCACACTCGAAGTTTTGGGGACGCCAAGTTACATGGCGCCGGAACAAGCCGTGGGAAATAATGCAGTTATCGGCAGCACCACAGATGTGTACGGACTGGGCGCAGTGCTTTACCAATTGCTGACAGGTCAGCCACCATTTGCCGGTGGAGCAACTTACGAGACGATCAAATTGCTACTGGACACCGAGCCACGGCAACCGCGCCTGTTAAATCCGAAAATAGATCGCGATCTCAGCACAATTTGCCTCAAGTGTCTCGAGAAAGATCCAAAGCGCCGGTACTCGTCCGCTCTCGCGCTGGCTGAGGATTCGGAGCGTTGGCTAAAGCATGAACCGATTCAGGCGCGGCACACTGGAGTTTTCGCGCGAGGCAAAAAATGGGTGCGGCGCAATCCAACGCGCGCGCTGCTCGCAACTTCACTGCTGGCGCTAGCTACGGTCGTAGGTTGGAACATTTGGAAGAGCGAACTAGTACGCCGTCCGGTAACAACGGGAATCGCCGTTCTGCCGTTTGAAAATCTGAGCGAGCAAAAAGAGAACGCGTCCTTTGCCGATGGCGTGCAGGACGACATTCTAACCAGGCTGGCGAAGATCGCCGATCTGAAAGTGATTAGCCGGACCAGCGTGATGGAATATCGCGGCAAACGAAATGTGCGCCAGATCGGAGATGCGCTTCGCGTGTCTCACGTGCTGGAGGGAAGCGCGCGCAGGAGCGGTGATCGGATTTATTTGAACGCGCAGTTGATCGACACGCGCACCGACACCCACGTATGGGCCGAGCAATACGATCGCGATTTGAACGACATGTTTGCCATCCAAAGCGAGATCGCGCAAAGAGTGGCGGAACGCCTGAACGCCAAGATCACGGCTACTGAGAAACGGACCATTGAGGGCAAGCCAACCGCCGACCTCATCGCATTTGATCTTTACACACGCGGCAAGAATCTCTTTCTCACCGCGCCCTTCAGTGGCAAAGGGGGAGCGGATTTGCTGGAGGCGATCGATCTGCTGAACCAGGCTGTGGCGCGCGATCCCTCGTTTTTCCAAGCGTACTGCCTCCTCGCCGAGGTGCACGGCTTCCTTTACTGGTTTGGCGACCATACTGCCGGACGGTTGGCGTTAGAGGAAGCAGCCATTCAAGCCGCATCTCGCCTTCGTCCGGATGCCGGTGAAACGCACCTCTTGCGGGCTGGAAACCTTTATGGTTCACACCACGATTACGACGGTGCTCTGGCTGAATTGGAAGTTGCACGCCGTAGCTTGCCAAATAGTCCCGGCGTATTCGAGGTGATGGCTTCCATCCAAGGGTGTCAGGGGCGCTGGGAAGAGTCCATTCGAAACTGGGAACGTGCAGTTGAGCTCGATCCGCGCAACGTTAGCACCCTTTTCCAGTCCGGACTTAGTTACGCAACCGTTCGACGTTATGCTGAACTAAAATCGAAGTTGGATCGCATATTGACTATCGACCCAAACAATCTCGTGTTAAAAGCACACCGCGCATTCGTCGAAGTGGATTGGAAAGCTGATACCGGACCCTTGCATCAATTGATCGATGAAATCCGGGCGACAAATCCCGCTGCCATGCCTAAGATCGCCGATAAGTG
>Ga0193721_1000131_pt1 | contig 21992 bp, 21 predicted proteins | sample U2s2metaG_FD_145078 | JGI IMG/M metagenome (GOLD analysis project Ga0193721, IMG submission 145078) | Soil microbial communities from a riparian zone of the East river system, Colorado, United States - U2s2 | ecosystem: Environmental > Terrestrial > Soil > Riparian zone | place: USA: East River...
CTCTCTGCAGCGTAGAATTGAAATCAATATCCGCCGGATTCGCGAACTTGAACTCGATTTGTCGCGACCGAAACGGATTCTGGATCTCGGCTGCGGCGCAGGATATTTCCTCTACATTGCGCAACTGCTCGGTCATTCCGGACTTGGTCTTGATATAGACCGCTTAACCATGTTCCGCGAAATTACGCGACTTCTCGGTGTCCATCGCATAGTCCAACGAATTGAACCTTTCCGTCCTCTCCCCGACCTCGGACGAAAATTCGATCTCGTGACTGCCTTCATGGTTTGCTTCAACGAACATAAAATGCCTGGTCTTTGGAAGGTGCCAGAGTGGGAATTCCTTCTCGACGACCTTGCGAAGCATCTGACGACGCGCGGCCGGGTCTGGCTTGAATTAAATCAGGAATACGACGAAACCTTCTACACGCCCGAGCTAAAGAAATTCTTTCAAAAGCGCGGCGCGCGGATCGACGAGCAGAAAGTAATTTTTACTTCAGGCCTGCGCGCGCCTGTCTCAGCTTCGCCAGCTGCGCGGTGAAGTCCGCGAGACGTCGCCGATGCTCCTCGACAACAGCCGCAGGCGCGCGATCGATGAACGAACTATTTTGCAGTTTTGCCTCGACCGTTCGCAGATCGTTTTCAAGCTTCGCAATTTCCTTGTCCAGCCTCTCTCGTTCTCGCGCCTCGTCCGCGGCACCTACGGTTAGAAAAAGCTCGCCGAGCGGCGTAATGGCGACAGGGTGTCCAGCCTGCGGCCGATATTTTGGGTCTAGCTCTACCTCCTCGGCATTCAAGAGCCGCGTCAGCGTTGAAACCTGACCCGGAATTGAGTTACTGTCTGAACGTAAAATGAGACGTATCTTTTTGTTCGACTGAATGTTGGATTTTGCACGAAGATTGCGGCCGGCCTGTACCGTTTGATAGATAGCCGAAACCAGCTGCCGTTTTCCTGAGACGTCCTCGAGCCGATCCAAACTGATCTTTTGTGGCGGAGCAGCAAACTGAATCGAACCGCTTCCAAGTCGCAGTAAGGACCATAGCTCTTCAGTAATGTGCGGCATGAAGGGATGCAGCAATCGCAATATCGCCGACAGCACAAAGTCCATGACTGCCAACGCCGACTTTTTCTTCGGTTCGTCCTCGCTGAAAATTTCAGTCTTGGCTGCTTCAACAAACCAGTCGCAATAATCGTTCCAAACAAAATCGTACAGGCGTTGCGCGACTATGTTGAATTGATATTCGCGGTACGCAGCCTCGATTGCGTCGATTGTCTCGTTCAGGCGGGCCAGCACTTCGATGGCAAAGATCGACAACGTCTGCGTATCGATTTTTGGCGCTGCCTCGCTCGGACCATGCATCTGACGAAGGCGCGCGACATTCCAAAGCTTCGTCGCGAAGTTACGGCCTTCTTCGATCTGCTTTTCGTCGAAGCGAATATCCTGGCCAGTGGGCGCGATGCGCATTAAGCCAAATCGCAAGCCGTCAGCGCCGTACTTGTCGATCAACTCGAGTGGATCGGGCGAATTGCCGAGCGACTTCGACATTTTGCGACCCAGGTGGTCGCGGACGATGCTGGTGAAGAAAACGTGGTGAAACGGAATGTTGTCCTCAGTCTTGGGGGATTTGCCCGGCTTGAACTCAAGGCCGGCGATGATCATCCTTGCGACCCAGAAGAAAATGATGTCCGCCGCCGTTACGAGCACGCTGGTTGGATAAAATTTCCTTCGCGTTTCCTGATCCATCGTCTCATACGCCCAGAGCCAGGACGAAAACCACGTGTCGAGCGTGTCTTCATCCTGAATCCAGTTCTCAGGATCAGGCGGCGGTTCGATGCCGACATAAATTTCCCCTCCGATTTGGGGTTTGGAATTTGGAACTTGAGATTTCCGGTACCATGCCGGTATCCGGTGTCCCCACCACACTTGCCGGCTAATGCACCAATCGCGGATGTTCTGCAGCCACTGAGTGTAAACCTTCTCCCAGTGCGCGGGAAAAAAACGGATAAAATGGTTACGCACTACGGCGAGCGCCTCTTTCGTTTTTGGGTAACGCAGGAACCATTGCTCACTGATGCGTGGCTCGATTGGCACCTCACTGCGATCGCTAAATCCAACATTGTTTTCATACGGCTCGGTTTTGGTCAGCGCTCTCCTCGCCTGCAATACCTCCGCGGCTTTGTCACGCGCTTCGAACCGTTCCAATCCATCCAGCTCCGGTTCTGTCGGGCAATTGATTCGACCGTCGAGGTGCAGAACTTCGATGACCGGGAGGTTGTGCCGCTGGCCGATCTCGAAATCGACGGCATCGTGGGCCGGCGTAACTTTTAGAACACCAGTGCCGAATTCCGGATCGATCGCGTCATCGGCGATGACGGGAATTTTCTCACGCGCGAGGGGGCGCCATGCGTGTTTGCCTAAGAGATCGAGATATCGTTTGTCGCCGGGATGAAAGGCCATCGCGGCATCGGCCATGATCGTTTCCGGCCTGGTGGTTGCGACTTCCAGAAAACGACCCGGCTCTTCCACGATCTCGTACCGAACGAAATAGAGATTTCCTTTCTGCGGCTTGGAAACGATCTCCTCATCCGAGAGCGCAGTTTGCGCAGCCGGATCCCAGTTGATCATTCGGCGCCCGCGATAGATCAGGCCTCTCTGATAAAGATCGACAAAAGCTTTTTTGACGGAGGCGGCATAAGCATCATCGAGCGTGTACCGCTGGCGCGACCAATCGCACGAGCAACCGAGCCGCTTAAGTTGTTCGATGATAATGCCACCGTGTTTGTCTTGCCATTCGAGAACGCGCCGTAAAAATTCCTCGCGACCGAGATCGTGACGCGTTTTGTTTTCAGTGCGCCGCAAATATTTCTCCACGGCGGTCTGCGTTCCGATTCCGGCGTGATCCATTCCTGGTAGCCAAAGGACTTCAAAACCCTGCATTCGCGCGCCGCGGGCTAGAATATCCTGAATCGTGTTGTTGAGCACGTGGCCGAGCGTAAGCATACCCGTGACATTGGGCGGCGGCATAACGATTGAGAACGGCGGTTTGGACGACTTCGCATCCGCAACGAAGTCCCGATTGTCGATCCCTCGCTGATACCACTTCGGTTCAACTGCTTTCGGATCGTATCTCTTGGGCAGTTCAGCCATTGCGATCAATCATCCGAAACCCCAGCGCGTTTGCAAACGTCCGACGCACGGTTGCGCCAGAGATCCCGCCTCTCCCTTGGTGAAGGGAGAGGATTGAGGTGAGGGATCGCTCACGCTCCGGCGCCCTACCCTCTCCCTTTGAAATGGAGAGGCGCTGATAGTTGCAGCGCGTCGCCACTGCGATGATTTTCCAGGCTAACATGAGCGACTCTCGGCTAATCGGAGTTTTCGATTCGGGGATTGGCGGTCTAACCGTGGTGAAGGCCCTGTGCGATTTACTGCCAAATGAAAACATTTGTTATCTTGGTGACACAGCGCGTGTTCCCTACGGCCCAAAGAGTCCCGAAACCGTGCAACGCTACGCAGTGGAACTGGCTGGAATGTTGATGCGGAAAAATGCGAAAGCGCTGGTTGTTGCGTGTAACACGGTTTCATCAGTCGCGCTGCCGTTGTTGGCAAAGAAATTTGCCGTGCCCATCATCGGAGTGATTGAACCGGGAGCGCGAGCTGCGTTACAGGCGACACGCAACCGACACATCGGCGTGATCGGAACGCGAGCGACGATTCGCAGTGGCGCGTACGAAAAGGCGTTGCGCGCGACCGACAACAACGTGCGCGTGAGCAGTCGAGCATGCCCGTTGCTCGTCCCATTAATCGAAGAAGGATTGCTCAATGATGCGGTAACGGATCAAGTGATCATTCGTTATCTTCAGCCGCTGCTCGCCGACGGGATCGACACGCTGGTGCTGGGTTGTACGCATTATCCGCTGCTCACTAATGCGATCGCACGAGCGGTCAGGCGCCAAATCGTGCTCGTCGATTCCGCGCAAAATTGCGCCCGCGCGGTGGAAGAAATGCTGGATCGACAATCATTGCGTGCGGCGCCTTCAAACCGCGGCGAGCTAAACGTTGCTCTTACTGACGCGGCCGATAATTTTCTCAATGTCGCCCGCGACGCACTACAGTTGAGCTTCGGCGAGATCGAGCTCCAACCCCTGCCCTAGATTTTGGCAGACTTTCAGCCACCAGATCGTAGGAGTGATCGATCATTTTTCGCAACTGAGCATCAGGGATGGTGCCCTCAATCTCGACCGTGTTCCAATGTTTCTTGTTCATGTGATAACCCGGTCTGACTTCCTCGTAGCGATCACGCAGATCGAGTGCCCAATCAGGGTCGCATTTTAGGTTCGCAGTGGTCGGCATTTCGTCGAGAGCTGCTAACGCGAACATCTTTCCGCCGACTTTGAACACGAGAACATCGGGCCCGAATGGCGTTCCCTCAGTTGTGTGCGATTTGCTCAGACAGTAGTCGCGGAATTGTGCGAGATCCATTACGCGATCATGATGTCGGTCGCGTTTTACACTGATGGCCGGGAGCAATTCCGGTTTTGAACGAGAACGCGGTGACCGTGAAGAGTGATCGCTTCAGTCGGCGTGGCTTCGCGTCCGAGTTTGCGTTTGTGCGCGATCAGTTGTCGCTCCGCCGAATCGAGTCTAGCGGCAATGTCGACCAAGCGGTCATACGTTGCAATTTCGGCATCAATGAAACTATGACCTCTCGTGCGTCGTCTTTGTTCATCGGCGGTCAAGTCGTTGCGGCGCCCGATCACAATGTGCGCGTGCCACTCGACACTATCCTGCGGATCTCTCATTTCCTTTTCAAGAAAGCGACTGACCGTGCGATGCCTAACTTGGTAAATGTTTTTTGAAACCATAACCCGCGACAGCTCATTGCGGAGATGAGCTTCGTTGACACGAACATACTCTCGCCAATCTGATATCTGCGTCATTGCAAGTCGGAGTTCTTTAGATGGCGTGCCATTCTTCAGATACAACCGGGCATTGACAGGTTCCAACTCAATGAACCGAACGCTCCACCCGCCCGAATATCCCCCAAACAATACAAAATCAGCGCGCAGCGTTGTTCCGAGTTGGAACTCCGATACGAGAAAAATGTGATTCCACCCGTAGTTGAACGCCGTAACGAGAAGCTGGGGGTGCCGCTTGAGAAACGCGTGAATCGTCCGTTCGCCGGGCGAAGTTTCGAGCGCTTTAATTAGAGCTGTTTGGTACCAGCGCACGTGATCGCTAAAAACTAGTCGATTCCGCTCCATCAACAACGCAATCAGATCTTTGATCGCGACGCGTTCCTGTTTTCCTCGAATTACCCTTGCCGCCTTACAAAGAGCGGAATCGAAGCCTCTTGTCTACCGTCTATCGCCAGATCGATCGAATACTCGTCAAATCGGGGTAATCTCACTTGCTGAATATTGAGGGCCAAGGACACCGTTGCGGACGGGTCGTTATCCTGACACTGCACCTGAGTCGTAGCTTCGACATTTGGCATGACAGACGCACCATCCTGATCAACAAACGCGATTCGGATTTGTTTCTGACCCTCCTCGATACGCTCGAAGCGCAACTTAATCGCTAATGTGCATTGCGGATGCACGACAGGCTCCTCTCTCGCGTTCAGGCGATCAAATGATCCGAGAATGTTCAACTTCCCTGCAGCATCCAGCGTAGCCGCATCACACAACGTAAAGATTTCAACTCTCATGATTCAAGCGACATCACACTCGCGCATGCCCGTACGCGTCGCTCAACGAATACGCGAAATTAAAATGCTCGGCAAATCCTTGATTGCGATCCGATCCTGCTTCATTGAATCGCGTTCGCGCAACGTCACGGTGTCCCGCAACGCCGCATCTTTTTCGCCGAGCGTTTCGAAATCGACCGTCACGCCGAATGGCGTTCCGATTTCGTCCTGGCGGCGATAACGGCGGCCGATCGCCCCGCTCTCATCGTAAAATACGTACATATGCGGACGGAGAAGATCGACAATCTCCTTTGCTTTTGCCACCAATGGCTCCTTGTTTTTCAAAAGCGGGAAGATCGCACACTTGATTGGCGCGATGCGCGGGTGGAATCGCAGGACAATCCGAGTTTCCATTTTTCCTTTCTCGTCCGGCGCTTCGTCCTCCGCGTACGCTTCGCAGATGAGTGCCAGCACAGTTCGATCGACACCGGCGCTCGGTTCTACCACGTGCGGAATAAATTTCTGTTTCGTCTCCTCGTCGAAATATTCGAGCGACTTTCCGCTCGCCTTCTGATGCTGCGACAAATCGTAATCCGTTCGGTAAGCAACGCCCTCAAGCTCCTGCCTCCCGAACGGAAATTCGTATTCGATGTCGTAAGTTCCTTTTGAATAGAAGGCGCGCTCTTCATTCGGAACTGTGAGCACGTACAGCTTTGAGCGTGAGATGCCGATATTCTCGTAAAATTTCAGACGTTCCTCCTTCCAATATTCGAGCAATTCCATTCCTTGCTCGGGTCGGCAAAAATATTCCAGCTCCATCTGCTCGAATTCGCGCGAGCGAAAAGTAAAATTGCGCGGGTTAATTTCGTTGCGAAACGCTTTGCCGATCTGCGCGATGCCGAACGGCAATTTCTTTCGTGAAACTTCCAGAATATTTTTGAACTGGACGAAGATGGACTGCGCTGTCTCAGGACGGAGGTAAGCGATGGAGCTTTCATCTGCCGCGGCGCCCACATGCGTTTCGAACATCAGATTAAACTGGCGCGCTTCGGTCAAGTCTTTGCCACCGCAATTTGGGCATTGCTTGACTCCCTTTTTCTCGATGAGCTGGTCGAGCCGCAGATGCGCCTTGCACGATCGGCAATCGATCATCGGATCGGAGAATCCCTCTACGTGTCCTGAGGCCGTGAGAACTTCGGGGTGCGTCAGGATCGCGCCGTCCATCCCGACCACGTCCTCGCGTTCGTGGACCATCACGCGCCACCAATAATTCTTAAGATTGCGCTTTAGTTCGACGCCGATTGGGCCGTAATCCCAGGCGCCGTTGAGGCCACCATAAATTTCGCTCGATTGAAAAATGAAGCCGCGTCGCTTGCAGAGACTGACGATTTTGTCCATGCGCTGCGCGTCGGTCGAACTACTCATATTTGCGCCACAGATGAACACAGATTGACACAGATTCAAACCAGAGAATTGAACCAGAGCGCCCTGTCGCGCCTCCACGAATCGATGCAAAAGGACAACACCGGAGGCGGTACCTCCATCCGTGTAAATCCGTGGCTAAGTCTGCGTTTCGACTTTGATCTCGGTCTTCACTGAGTTGGCGATAAAACATTGCTCGTGCGCGGCATGATTCATCTCCTCGATCTCTTGCGCAGTGGGCTGTTTTTCACCGGAGAATTTGAGTCGCTGCTTTAGAATCACGCTTGTAATGGCAAGTCTGCCTTCGGAGTTTTTCTCCATGTGACCGACCGCTTCGTCGGCATATTCATCGAGCACGAACTTCTTTTTGCAGGCGATGGCGAGGAACGTCAGCATGTGACAGCTCGAAAGCGATGCCACAAATGCCTCCTCGGGATCGACAAGGTTTGGGTTACCCAGGTAGGCCGGAGCAGCCGAGGCCTGCATCTCGTGTCCGCCTTCAAATTTCCAAGTGTGATCACGCGAATATTTCTGATACTCGAACGGCTTATCGCCGCGTTTCCAAGTGAGACTGACTTTATGTTCGGACATGGCTTTTAGATAGAACCGGACGCGGTCCTGGGCAAGCGCGCCTCTTGGGGGGCTCGTAGGCTCGCTGCCCGCGGATGCTTGCGCGATCTGGAGCGCTCTTTATTTTGTCCGCTTCTGAAAACGCGCGCGATTAGCTCAGTGGTAGAGCGCTTGCTTCACACGCAAGAAGTCGCAGGTTCAAACCCTGCATCGCGCACCAGGTTTATTGTTCCAAAGCGAGGTCCAGAGGCTCGCAAAAAAATCTATGGCTCTAATTCAGGAAGTTCTCGAAACAGTTAAAAAACGTAATCCCAATGAGCCTGAGTTTCTTCAGGCAGTGACCGAAGTGTTGGAATCGATCCGGCCGGTGATCCAACGCAGCAAGAAGTGCCGGGATGCCAAAATTCTGGAGCGTCTGGTCGAACCGGAGCGCATGATTCAGTTTCGGGTTCCCTGGATTGACGATAAGGGCCAGATCCAGGTAAACCGGGGTTTTCGCGTCCAGATGAACAGCGCGCTCGGTCCGTACAAGGGTGGCTTGCGTTTTCATCCGACTGTTTGTGCAAGCATCATCAAGTTCCTCGCGTTCGAACAGGTTTTTAAAAATTCGCTGACGGGTCTGCCAATGGGGGGCGGCAAAGGCGGCTCCGATTTCGATCCGAAAGGCAAATCGGACACCGAAGTGATGCGCTTTTGCCAATCTTTTATGACCGAACTATTCCGGCATGTTGGGCCGCATACCGACGTCCCTGCCGGCGACATAGGCGTGGGCGGGCGGGAGATCGGGTATCTCTTTGGCCAATACAAACGGTTGGCAAACGAATTCACAGGTGTGCTAACCGGCAAAGGACTCAGTTGGGGCGGCTCGCTGATCCGCCCAGAGGCTACGGGCTACGGCGCGGTTTACTTCGCGCAGGACATGCTAAAAACGCGCAACGAAACAATCGAAGGTAGAGTATGCACGGTCTCAGGTGCCGGTAATGCGGCGCAATTCACCGTGGAAAAACTGATCGAGTGCGGTGCAAAGCCGGTCAGCATGTCCGACTCCAGCGGGTGTATTTATGACAAGAACGGCATCACGGAAGAAAAACTGGCTTTTGTCAAAAGCGTCAAGAACGTGCGGCGGGGGCGTATCGCGGAGTACACCAAAAAATTCCGAGGCTCAAAATATGTGGCGGGCCAACGCCCCTGGGGAATCAAGTGCGACTGCGCGTTTCCGTGCGCGACGCAGAACGAGATCACTGGTGAAGACGCAAGAAAACTGATCGAGAACGATTGTTACCTGGTCTCAGAAGCGGCCAACATGCCGAGCGTCCCGGCGGCAGTGGATCTTTTCATTGAGAAAAAAATTCTCTTCGGTCCTGGCAAAGCGGCAAACGCCGGCGGTGTGGCGACGTCTGGGCTCGAGATGAGCCAAAACTCGATGCGCTTGCCGTGGCCGCGCGAAGAAGTTGATTCACGTTTGCGCCACATTATGTCGACAATTTTCAAGAATGCCTGGGAAACCGCGGACGAATACGGTCAACCAGGCAATCTCGTTGTAGGCGCGAACATTGCCGGATTTGTCAAAGTGGCGGATGCCATGCTCGACCAGGGGGTTGTTTAGTTGCATAGATCCGCCCAAAAAGATTAAACAGATGACATGAAAAAGAATTTTGATGCTCGTCTTAGCACCGAACTTGGTGCCCCAGCAAAATGGGCGCTGATGATATTCACGTTGATCTTTGTTTCCGCCGCTAATGCCCGTCAGCCCTCGGACGGTTCTGCAGCCGGTCTGGACGGTCAGTGGTATCACAACGGCAAACCGACACGAATTCTCGTCGCGCCTGATGGGCGAAGCATAACGATCATCAATGAATTCGGCCAAAGTAACGACGGCTACGCGAATGGTCCTCGCAATTTAGTCATTCCCTCGTTGCGTATAAGCGGTGAGGTTAACAAAAAAGGACGACGAATCAGTTGGACGAACGGGACGGAATGGACACGCGAACCAAAGAATCCCGGTCCGGATTCTGGAGTAAACCTTAGCGGACGCTGGTTTCGCAACGGCCAGGCGACGAGCATCAATGTCGCACCCGACGGCAGAAATTTCACCATCACCAACGAATGGGGACTGCCGGGGGCCGGCTATATAACGCCCAGCGGCGAGTTAAAGATCCCATCTTGGAGAGTTACGGGTCATCTGAGCAAGAACGGCCAACGAATCTCCTGGTCAAACGGCACTGAGTGGACGCGCCCGCGGCTGTATTAGTTCTCCCCGTCGGCTGCCGTCGCTGGGGCTAATTAGGTTTGCTGTTTCTGCGGAAGAGTGCCGTGAAATTCACATGGTCATGAAAGCGGGGCGCGTGAAAGCTGCTCGTAATCCGTATAATGAGGGTATGAAGACAAATATCGTTGATTATGCGGACACAAAAACAGTTTCCGCGGAATGTGGGACAAAAACTAAAATGAGATGGCCACTATTGGTATTGGTTTTGATCTCCGCCGCGCTCGGTGCAGGCGGATGTGAAGGGACTTATACTGCTTATCCTGGGTCCGGACCATATTATGGTGGTGGACCATATTACGGTGGTGGTGGACCATATTATGGTGGTGGCGGACCGTATTATCGTAGTGGACCTTATTACGGTGCCCGCGCCTATGCAGGTTATCCGGGATCGGTAACGGTCGAGGTTGGCGACCGGGCGTATTATACTCGTGGTCCTGGTTATTACGTAGGCCGCACTTATTACGTCTGGAGGCCAGGGCACTGGGCGGCGCGACACGGTCAGAGAGTGTGGATCCACGGCCATTACGTCGTGCGAGGATACTGATCGAGTAGTATTTCGTAGCAGCCGATACTTAAACGATTGGCTGCGTAAGACCCCACCGCGCCAGCCGGAAACGCAGAGCGGTTGCCATGCAGCCTAGGCCGTACCGCACGCTTCTGCGAAAATTGATTGATGACGCCTCGGGCATGTATCTGGCTGGACATGTGACTTCGCCGATCGCGCAGCCAAGGGCAATAATTTGCGCGAGGATTTGGTTGTCGAACACAAAGTCATTGGAGTTTGCCTCCAGCGGCAGCCGCTCCAACAATGGGCGCGAAAATGCGCGATAACCGGTGTGATATTCCGATAGTTTCGCGCCGATGAGAAGATTCTCGACAAGCGTCAGGAAGCGGTTTGAGACGTACTTCCACCAGGGCATGCCGCCCCGAAGTGCGCCTCCCCCAAGAATGCGTGACGCAAGCACGCAGGGATAAAGTCCGCTCGCCACCAGAGCCGCCATCGCGGGAATCAACTGGGGCGTGTACTGATAATCAGGATGGATCATGATAATGATGTCTGCGCCCGCAGCTAGTGCGAGCCGGTAACAAGTCTTCTGGTTCGCGCCGTAGCCACGATTCTCCGGATGCACCTCCACTTGCACGTGTGGCAGGGTGCGCGCGATGTCCACGGTTTCATCGTGACTGGCGTCGTCTACGACGATTACGAGATCGACAATGCCATGCGCCATGACTTCATCGTAAGTCTGGCGCAATGTGCGCGCTGCGTTATACGCGGGCATCACTACGACAATCTTGTGGCTGTTTAGCATCGTCGTTCTGGCCGTCTCATAAATGTCATTCTGATCCCGCAGTCGCGGGAGAAGAATCTCAGTTCGTATTTGAACTCTTCGCCTGCAGGAATAGACAGAGATGTTTCGCTGCGCTCAACATGACAGGGCAGTTGTGACATGGTTGTAGTCGAATATGCGCCGGATCGCTACCTTGCAACTTTGATGACTATTTTTTACGACCCGGGCTGCCTCGAATATTCCAAGCCTGGTCATCCGGAACGGCCGGAACGCATCGCTCACACTGCGCCCTTATTAAAGGACCGGCACATCGAGTGGAAGTGGCAGCAACCGCGTGCCGCGACCGATTGTGAATTGTTGCGCGCGCATTCGCATCAGCATATCGAACGCGTCACCAATGCGCGGGGTGATTTCGATCTCGATACGCCGTTTTATCCCAACATCGCAACCTACGCGCGTCACTCGGCGGGCGGAGCGATTGAAGCAGCGCGCGCGGCGTTGCGGCGCGAATCCGCATTTAGCCTGATGCGACCGCCCGGACATCATGCCACGCGCGATCGCGCGATGGGTTTCTGTTATTTCAGCAACATCGCCATCGCTGCGCTCGATGCATTGGAAACCGGCGCTGGACGCGTTGCCATCTGGGACTTTGATGGACATCATGGCAACGGAACCGAAACGATCGTAATGCATAATCCCCGAATTCGCTTTGCCTCGATTCATCAATTCCCGGCATATCCCGGAACCGGCGCGAAATCGGTCGCGAACATCGATAACTATCCTGTCGCTCCTTTCACGCCGCGAAAGCAGCACATGGAAGTTGCAAAGTCGGCGCTGGAGAAACTGATCGCGTTCAAACCCGATCTGCTTCTTGTTTCGGCAGGATTCGACGCATACGTGCGGGACCCGCTGTTGCAATTGACTCTCGAGCGAAAAGACTTTGCGAAATTTGGTGAGTGGCTAAGCAACATCGACCATCCGGTGGCAGTCGTCCTTGAGGGCGGCTACAGCGAGGACTTGCCAGAATTGATCGACGCGTTTCTAACGTCCTGGAACGATTGAGTTGTAGCGGCGTTTGTGTCAAGCGCCGAACGCTGAACCCGCGCTCGCCCCGGCGTTCGCCTCTACAAAACCCATACTCGACGCTCGGATGGGTAACCCGAGGCGTGCACTACTCTTTTGATTGCGTGCTCACTGCCTGCTCCAGCTTCGCCGCCGCGTTTTCGATTTCGGTGTAGCCATATTGGCGAGCTCTGGCCTTCGCCGCGAGCAACCCGCACCGATGAACATTTTTGAAATCGCCATAGGGGAACTTGTATCTTTGCTTGGTATTCTCTGGATAATGATCGTCAATGCACAGATGCCATTTTGCATATTCGCCGAATCCGTGCAGTCGGATGAATTCGTTCTCATCATTTGCGGACGGCCGATGTCTGCGCCACGCGCCTTTGCCGTCCGCTATGAAATGTCTCTCTTTGATGAGCTGCATGGCAAAAGCAAAAGCGTCTTCGTTTAGAGCGGTCCCTGTGCGCGCTTGAGCCAGAATGTTGTTGACCGCACAAAGCAGAATTGCGACTGCAATGGAACGGACGCGCGCATGTTTTACTATAATCGCTTTCATCGCACGAGGCGGGAAACGTTTGCCTCGGACCCAGAAGTGGCAAACAATATTCGCTTCAGCGGGCCGTAGCACAGCTTGGTAGTGCGCTTGAATGGGGTTCAAGAGGTCGCGGGTTCAAATCCCGCCGGCCCGATGCTTTTTTCATAGGTAAAAATGAACTTGACCCAAAAAAAGTATCAAAAAAGTATCAAAAACATGAGTTCTTTGGTCGAATTGACAACTGGGCGGTCACATTCAATGAAAAGTGGTGTCGCTTCGCTACACAAATGAGAGATTTCAGGACGATAGATATTGCAGGATTAGCAACTAGGATGATCCCCGTTCTGCGACCCGGGTTCAATTGGAATTCGCCGATTTCGCTGATCGGTGTGCGCGCAGCACTTGAAGCCTCACCCGCTGAGAATCGGACGGACATTTACGATGACATCATCCTGCGATGCATTGACGGAACCGTCACCCAGTGGGTCGCTTCAGTGGATCCGACCAAGGCGTTGGTGATGACGCCAATCAGCGGCCAAAAGTACGCAGCTCAACTCTCCAAAGGCATTTATCTTTTCGAAGGACATTTGATGCACGGGAAATATCATTGCCTAGGCCAAGCCGAGGATGTGCCCATCGAAAGGCTGAATCACGACGGTACGATCAATCACATGGAGAAAGGTGATTTCGGGATCTGTATTCATTCCGGAGGGCCGGGTATGGCCACACGTCGATTTAGCGCTGGTTGCCAGATCATCTATAATCCCGACGGCTATTTCTGTGATCCGACTTGGAGCAATTTCTGGCTACCAATTCTCAACGGAATGAAAACACACCATCTCTCAGCAATTCCGTATATGCTCGTGGATGTGGGTGACTTGAGCCTGAATTCCGGTACATAGAACGTCGAGATTTGGGTTCGCCTGCTTTCCAGAGCGAGCATTCGCAGATGAAACACAGATTGTCCCTGGCTAAGATGGAACATCATCTGTATAAATCTGTGTTCATCTGTGACTGAATGTTAAGTGCGGGAATTGTCGGGCTGCCAAACGTCGGGAAATCGACGCTTTTCAATGCGGTTACGCGCACCCATAAGGCGCCGGCAGAAAATTATCCCTTCTGCACGATCGATCCGAACGTCGGGGTCGTCACGGTACCCGATCCGCGACTGGCGAGAATTACGCAGATTTCCCAGTCAAAAAAAATCACGTCGACAGCCATCGAGTTTGTCGACATCGCGGGGCTGGTCAAAGGCGCGAGCGCGGGCGAAGGCCTAGGTAACCAGTTTCTTCACCACATTCGCGAAGTGGACGCGATTGTGCAGGTGGTGCGTTGTTTTGAAAATCCGGACGTTCATCATGTCAGCGCGACGATTGAACCGATTCGCGACATCGAAGTCATCAATACTGAACTGGTGCTCGCTGACCTAGCTTCGCTCCAAAGGCAACACGACCGGCTTAAGAAGCAAGTGCATGCCGGCGATAAAGACGCAAAGATCGAAAGCGCCATTATCGAAAAACTCCGTGTCCATCTCGACGCAGGGAAACCAGCAATCACCGCAGAATTGACTCCGGAAGAGAAGACAATCGCGCGAGGTTTTTTCTTGCTCACATCGAAGCCAACAATTTTCGCCTGCAACGTGGCGGAGACCGATCTAGCAGCAATTTCCAATCGCAACTCGTCGAATCCTGCAACACGAAATGTCGATCCTGTTCAAGATTACGCGCGCCATCATTTTGCCACCGAAGCGGTGGTGGTTAGCGCACAGATCGAAAGCGAACTGGTCGATCTCGGCGAGCAAGAGGCACTGGAGTATCTGCACGGGCTGGGCGTCGAAGATAGCGGCGTCCACGAGCTCATCCGCGCAGTGTATCATCTGCTCGGCCTGCGCACTTTTTTTACCACAGGCGAAAAAGAGACGCGCGCCTGGACCATTCACGCCGGGGACAAGGCACCTACGGCCGCCGGAACGATTCACTCGGATTTCGAGCGCGGTTTTATTTCGGCGGAAACGATTCATTACGATGATCTCGCTGCGTTCGGTTCGTTCGCGAAGGCTCGCGAAGCGGGCAAACTGCGGCTGGAAGGAAAAGACTATGTTGTGCGCGACGGCGACGTGATTCTCTTCCGATTTAACGTGTAACCGAACGCCGAACCATCCTCGTCTCAATCCTCTCGACGCTCCTCTCCGATCGCGATCCCGTGACAGCTGAACGCGAAGCGCCTGGTAAGAGTTCAGCCCTTCATTCGCCGAAGTACAGAATCCGGCCGCAATTTTCGCAGCTTACGATTTCTTTTCCCGCTCTGACTTGCGCCGCGGTGGCAGTCGTTACTTTCATGTGGCAACCGGTACAAACACCATGCTCGATGGCAACGACAGCCGCATCCCCCTTGCTTTTGAAGAGACGTTCGAAACGACCGAGTAAATCCTCATCAATTTTTCCCGCCAACTCCGAGCGCTCCTTGCTTAATCCTTGTAGCTGCGACTCCAAAGCTTTCGATTTTTCCTCCAGGTCAGCTGTTTGCCGTGCGATCGAGTTTTGAGCTGCGGTTGCTTTCTTTTCTTCTTCAGCCAAGTCTGCTTTGACCTTGTCGGCGAGCACCATCAGTTCCAACTCGTCGTCTTCTATTTTCCGAATTTCATTTTCGTAACGCTCGATCTCGTGCCCGATTGCTTGAAATTCATCATTCTTCCGCGTCTGATATTGTTGCGTCTTGAGACGTGAGATCGTGTCGGTGCGAGTCCCAACATCCAGTTCAAGTCTCTTGCGATCGACTTCCACCTGTCGCGCTCTCTGCTTAAGCGTTTCCACGCTCGCCTTGCTTGCCGCCAATTGAGCTTCCAAGCTGCTGCGCCGGAGCGGCACGGTCTCAATTTCTGTGCGAATTTGTCTGATCTTTTGGTCTCGATCCTGCAGAATGAGCAGTTGTTCCAATTCGGAATGCACGCGCGCTGAAGTTATTGATTCAGCGGAGCGCCGTCAATCACTGCCCGGTGGCCTCAATTTGATTGAAGGCACTGAGGACTTGCTCCGGTCGCGCCCGAACGGCGATGTTCTCGGTCAGATTGACCCAACGAACGATTCTGCTGGAATCGATCAGAAACTCAGCGGGTCGTGCGATATCCGCGCCTTTTGGCCCTGCCCCGCGATGCAGCACATCGTAACGACGAATCGCTTCTGCTTTAGCATCGGAAAGTAGCGGGAATGTATAGCCGCTTTTTTGCGATTGCCGCCGGTTAACGTCGGGTGGATCGACGCTAATACCAACGACGCGGATGCCACGCGCATCGAACTCCGAAAGCTTTTGCTGGAAACTCCGTAACTCGGAGTTGCATAGTGGTCACCAAAAACCGCGATAGAAAATCAGTACAACAGCTCGCGATTCGGAAAGCAAATCACCCAAGCCGACCGGCTGTTCGTTTTGATCCAACAACATGAAGTCCGGCGCCTTTTCGCCAAGGCGCGGCGCATGAGCCGAGAGCGGCACCTGGCGCAGGACATAGAAAATTTCGTAACTGAAAAGACCAAAAAGAAACAGCGCGATCGCTGTTAGGATCGAGCCGAAGACTTTACCACGATAAAGTTGCGGCCGCCCAAACGCGCGAAACAAGCCGACCATTAACAACACAGCGCCGATTCCAAAGAGCAAAAGATTTGCCCATGGAAAGTCGCGCGTGATCGGAAACTGGGCGAAGAACTCGTAACTGACCAACCCACCGACAGCGACGAGGAAGCCGGCCCAAATCGGCCAGTTCCACTTCCGCGTCATGTCGATCTTGTCCGCCATCAAGACGGACTCGTCACCTGGCGAGCCGTCGCCATTCGTAAAATCCAGCGATAGAGAATGAATATCATCGCTGCGAAGGTGACGCCGCCGAGGACGATTCCCGCGGTTTCAAATCCCGGACCGACCAACGCGAGCGGCGCGGGTTTGCTCGACAAGGATTTGATCACCGCAATCACGACCTGAATTATTCCTTCGCCAACGATCAGACCCGATGCGAGCAACACGCCAAGCTGCTTCGCGGCTTCGGGCTTGGAAGTGCGATCGGCTCGCCTGTCGTAGACCCACCCGGCAACGGCTCCGACAACAATCATCAAAGTGGCCGAAGTCGGCAGATAGATTCCGAGACCGACCGCGAGCGGCGGAACGCGCGTGTGTTTGGTCGTGCGGGCAAGGATTTCATCCAGCAAAACAATTCCAACGCCGATCAGCGCGCCGATTTCGATCAAACTCCAATCGATGTCCGCGGCGATCACGCCTTTCGCGAGCGCTTGGATGAGGCCCGCTTGCGGTGCGGGCAATGGATGCGGACGAAGCTCGGCGCCAGGCGCACCAACGAAACCGTAGGTGTGATTCATAAGATCTAGCACCGGCGGAATAACCAGCGCCCCTGCGACGACACCAATCACCAGCGCGACTTGTTGCTTCCACGGCGTCGCATCAACCAACTGTCCGGTCTTGAGATCCTGAAGATTATTATTCGCAATCGCGGCGACGTTGAAAATTACCGCCGTAGTAAAAAGGGCGAACGCGATCAATGCCTTGCCGGAATCCGGCGACACGTACGGCTTAACGCCGATCACCAGGAGCAATGCCGCACCGATCACCACCAGAATTCCAATGCCGGATAACGGGCTGTTCGATGAACCGATCAGCCCGGCCATGTAGCCGCACACCGCCGACACGAAAAAGCTCATTAACACGATGTAGACGACGCCGCCAATGATGAGCGTCGGCAAATGCGCTCCGAGGCCGCTGCTGCTTCCGAAATCGCCCAGAAGCCAGCCGATCGGTAGCATGCAAGCCAGTGTGACCAAACCGACGATACCGATCGGAATGTCGCGTTCGGTAATCGGCAACGTGTCGGCTTTACCCGCTTTGCGCGCGCGCGACGCAGCCATCGCGCTGGCCAGACCACTGATCAGCGGCTTTGCCAGCTTCAACAAAGTCCAAATCGCAGAAATGCCGATCGCGCCGGCGCCAATGTATCTGACTTTGCCGCTCCACGCGCTGCGCGCGAGCGCAGCCACTGGCGTGGTCAAGTCATGGGCAAGACCCGAATAATGCGGCACTCCCCAGCCCCAACCGATCAGCAAGCCGATCAGCATCGCGATGCCCACCGAGAGACCGACAAGGTGCCCGATCCCTAGCAACAAAAATGATAATGACAAATCGTAGCCGCTGACCGCACCTTTCTTCCCGATGCGAAAATTTTGCACCACATCGGAAGCGAAGATTTGTGTCTCAATGATTAAGGCAAAAGCGGCGGACACAATTGATCCCCACAAAACTGCGAGCAGGCCGGCGCGGCCGTGTTCGATATCGTCAGCATGCTTTGAATCGTCGCTGCTGCCGATTTTCAAAACCTCGGCGCACGCGACCCCCTCCGGATAAGGTAAATCCGAGTTCGTCACCAACGCGCGACGCAATGGAATCGAATACATCACACCAAGAATTCCGCCGAGCGCGCAAATCCAAAACGACGTCCAGAAAGGAAAGTCGGTCCAGTAACCGATCATGATCAGTCCAGGCAAAACGAAAATAATCGATGAGAGAGTGCCCGCCGCCGAAGCGACCGTTTGCACGATGTTGTTTTCCTGGATCGTCGCGTCGCGAAAACTTCGCAAGATCGCCATCGAAATCACTGCCGCGGGGATTGACGTCGAAAAAGTGAGTGCAGCTTTGAGACCGGCGTAAACGTTGGCCGCGGTGAAAACCAACGTGATGACGACGCCAATAATAATGCCGCGGACGGTGAGTTCTTTGCGTGTTTGTTCGCGGCCGTTCACGAGGTGCGCAGGATATGTTGAATCCGCCAAAGCGGTCAATCGCGTACTTGAACCTGGCAGGGGTGTGCAAGGCGCCGACGCCAATTAGACTAAATACCCATGGCCAACGTTTGGTGGTTAACGTGCCGCGTTCAGTTCCCAGATTAGAACATCTCCACCGGCGAAACTGGTCGGCTTTGTGCGTCGCGCACTTTGGCGCGTTCTTCACCTAAGACATCGACTCGAAGATCCCAGACTTCGCGATCTATCTTTTGAAAAGCACGTTCTGAAAATTCGTCAGGTGGCGTAAGATTTTTCTTGAAGCGCGCCACACTCGCGAGCGCGCGATCGATTTGATCAGCGGGCAACGTGCCTAAAATTCGTCGCACATTCTCGATCTCGGGAATCCGGTGGCAAAACATAACGAGATCATTTCCTGCCATAACGGCGAGGCGAACTGTATCCTCCAGCGTGTAGCCAGTGAGGATTGCACCCATGTCGAGATCGTCGGTCATAGCCAGGCGCTTAAACCCAAATTCGCCGCGCAGCAAATCGGTGATCACCCGTCGCGAGAGGCTCGCCGGAGTTTTCTCCGTTTCAAAGCATGGATACCAGCCATGACAAATCATCATGCTGTCCACGTTGTTTGCGAACTGGCGGAGAACGGCCAACTCGTTTTGATCCAGTTCTTCGCGGGTGCGATCAATCCGCGGCAATTGGTAATGAGCGTCTGACGTTGCAGCGGAATAACCGGGGAAATGTTTGCCGCAGCTCGCGATTCCCTGCTCTCTCATCGCTTCGTTGAATGCGCCGGCATTTCGAATGACCTCTTTGACAGTTCTACCATAGCAACGGCCGCGTAAGGAATTTTCCGCTTCATCATCAAATGAAATATCGAGAACTGGACACAAATCCAAGTTGAACCCGAAAAGACGCAGCAAACGTCCTGTAATGTCGCCGTGCCGCCTGATCAAATCCAGATCACACTTCTCGCGCAGCTGTTGTGCATTTGGCGGTTCGCTGCCGATCCGGCGTAATCGCGAAACGCGACCGCCTTCCTGATCGACCGTAATGATCGGTTCGATCTCGCTCACGTCGCGTAAATCATCGATAAGCTTTCGCAGTTGCGCGGCGTTTTCGAGGTTGCGGCCGAAAAGAATAAACGCCCCCGGTTGCACACGCCGGAACAGCTGTGCCGTTTTTGCGTCCAATTCTCTGCCCGGAACGCCAATCATAATGAGTTGGCCCAGGGAATCATTCTTCATGAAGCGCACAGGTTAATGCGCAAGGCTCAATATTCAACGGCTGTGATTGCGAGCGCCTTCGCGCCATAGACTTGCCGAAGCCGGGTTGAGCGTTGAGCGTTGAGCGTTGAAAAAGATCGGCATTTATGGAGGCACGTTCGATCCAATTCATCATGCTCATTTGATTCTTGCTCGTGACGCTCTCGAGAGGATGGGCCTCGACGAGATAATCTTCGTGCCCGCCGCGATTTCCCCTCTCAAGAAGACCGCTCCTGTTGCGAGCGGCGAACTACGATTGGCAATGTTGCGGGCAGCGATTAAAGGCGAGCCGAAGCTTTCCGTGGACGACTGCGAGCTGCGTCGCCCCCCACCTTCCTACACAATCGAGACGATTGAGAAGGTTCGGCAATATAACAGGCATACGGCGATCTACTGTTTGATCGGCGAAGATAATGTGCAGACGCTAAAAAAATGGCATCGTTTTGACGAGCTGAAAAAAATGGTCAATTTCATTATTCTCGATCGCACCGGTCAGCCACCTACCAGCTCTTATCCCGTCATTGATCGGAAAATCGACATCTCGGCCACGGAAATAAGGACGCGAGTTGCTTCCGGTCGGTCTATTCGCTATCTCGTACCGCCAGCGGTGGAAGAAATTATCCGTCGCGAGAAACTTTACCTGGAGCAGCCGAAATAACCCCAGAAAGCCTAGCAACTACCTGCGCGGAACTCGCCTCGAACAAAAAGGCGGAAAACATCGTTGTGCTGGATTTGCGCGGCATCTCGACATTTACAGATTTTTTTGTGATTTGCTCCGGCACGTCCGAGCCTCAGCTGAAAGCGATCGCAAACGAACTCGAAACACGGTTGAGAGAGGATCATTCGGTTCGACCCGTCGCGATCGATGGATTTCCCGCCAGCCAATGGATGGTGCTTGATTTCCTGCAAGTGGTTGTCCACATTTTTCACCGAGACAAGCGCGCTTTCTACAGCCTCGAAGATTTGTGGGGTGACGCGCCGCGAATGCATTGGCAAACGACGGTGACACATTGATTGCCGCTCGCTAATCCGCGGCTACATCGGCGTGTTGATCGGGGATACGAACCCCTATCTTCGCGCGGGTTTGGCGGCCAAACCGAATTACTTCGGTGATGGCGAAGCTTTTGGCGCAGCCGGCGGAGTCGTTTTCGGCGCACCCTGCGGAGCAGGCGTAGGAGGCGGCTTAGCGTCCAGCAGTTCTACGTCGAAAATCAGAGTCGAATTGGGGCCCATCTCAGCACTGACGGCCCGTTCGCCATACGCAAGATTCGACGGAACCCACACCTGATATTTTGATCCGACTTTCATCAGCTGAAGCACTTCCGTCCATCCTTTGATGACCCCGTTAACTGGAAAGGTGGCCGGTTGCCCGCGCTTGTATGAGCTGTCGAACTCAGTGCCATTGATCAACGTACCGCGATAATTTACCGTCACCATGTCGGTCGGTTTGGGTTGCGCTCCGGTTCCCTCCTTCTCGACTTTGTATTCTAACCCGCTGGCAGTCGTTTTTACCCCCGGTTTCTTTTTGTTTTCCTCGAGGAACTTCGCGCCTTCAGTCTTGTTTTTCTCTCCCAATTCCTTCTGTTTTTGTTCCATGTCTTTTTCAAATTGTGCCATAACTTCCTTGACTTGGTCCTGTGTCAGTTGCGGTTTACCAGCAATAGCGTCCTTAATGCCGGCAGCGAGGATGTCAGGGTTAATGTCCACCTTCTGCTTGCTCAGATTGAATCCGATATTCATGCCAATGCTATAGCTGACCTTATCCTTCTGATCTTTCAGTTGTGGTGATTTCTCTTGCCCGAACAGTGGCAATGCAAGTAAGGATGCGCTGACAATAATAATAAAATGTTTCATAAGATCGTGCTTCCCGCGTCGGGTTTAATTAAATTAATCGCCGCAGAAAGCCGAACGCTAATGGATAAATGCGGCTCGTCAAGAAAACAGCGGCACTGGCTATTTAGACGCCATTATCTTTTGGTCCCATTGCTTATTAGCTGGACGATTGCTCTCTGGCCGCACCTATCCAGCGCAATCACTCTCTCGCATACTGACGCGCAAAGGATCGGGAAAAAAATCTGGCAAAACGAGTGCAATGGAACC
>Ga0193721_1000132_pt1 | contig 21953 bp, 17 predicted proteins | sample U2s2metaG_FD_145078 | JGI IMG/M metagenome (GOLD analysis project Ga0193721, IMG submission 145078) | Soil microbial communities from a riparian zone of the East river system, Colorado, United States - U2s2 | ecosystem: Environmental > Terrestrial > Soil > Riparian zone | place: USA: East River...
CGTCTCCCAGAGCCTTTTTTTAGGATTGGTTTGCGACGTCCGAGTTGTGCCACCATCGCATAAAGATTCTTGCCATCGTCCGAGAGCCCGCAATAAGCAATGTAGTCGCGATACCAGGCAGCTTTCGAGTAAAAGGGATCGAACTCCGGGAGATTGATCGGCGAGGCACGACCGGTGATGCGGTCCACGAGCAGCCATCCTCCGCGTTGCCATCGCCAGTTCGGAACCGAAGTCGATTCCTCCGGCAAAGCATCGTTGAGTCGAAACGCCCGACGCACCACGATCAAACGGTCAGTGACATCGTGCGGAGTCCCAAGAGTAAATTCCTTCAAGCGGCGGTCTACGTACAACGCGCGTATTCTCAAATCGAGCGGCTTGTCCTGACCGGGACCGACGAACCACTTGACCGTGGTCCTCCACAGGCAATTCCCGGCAAAAGAAAAATAGCGCTCAACATGCATAGAGCAGGACGCATGAGAGGACACTAGGTGAAGTGTTGCCTACCGCACAAGGGCAGATGACACATCCCAATTGTTTCTGTCTCCAAAACGGGAAATGAAAATATTTTCATACAAGGTAAGAAGAACAACTTTTCTTTTCCGAAGTGCACATCGACGCATCTATGCTTGTAGAATAGATTTTTGATCCTTGGTTCTTCGGCGATGGATTTCCCTCAGAGGCTCCGAACCCTTTTTTCGCCGCGCCCAAAGTCTTACAAAGACATGGTTGAGCTACTTGTGCACCGGGGTCCAGCGCGAATCCTGGTAGTGGACGACAATCCCGACACCATGATGCTGATGCGCGAACTGCTCCAGATTCGCGGATACGACGTAGTAGCGGTTCCCGACGCAAGTCAGGCGGAAGCCGAGATCCGGCGCCAGCTTCCCGACCTGATTCTTTCCGATGTGGTGATGCCAGGAAAATCGGGTTATGAGTTCTGCCGTGAGCTGAAGGAGAATCCATCCACCCGTCTTATTCCATTCGTGCTGATTACGGGGCTTAGCGATCGTGAAGACAAGCTGCACGGGATCGAAGCCGGCGCCGACGACTTCCTCAACAAACCAATTTTCGCGGAAGAATTGTTTGCCCGGGTCAAGTCGCTGCTCAAACTCAAGGAATTTACTGACGAACTGGAGAGCGCTGAGTCAGTGCTGTGTACTCTGGGTCTGAGCGTCGAGAGTCGTGATCCCTACACCGAGGGTCATTGCGACCGTCTGGCTCAGAATGCCAGCAATCTCGGGCGTCACCTGGGGTTGGACGAGGAAGCAATTGTCGCCCTGCGGCGCGGCGGGTATTTGCACGATCTGGGCAAAATTGCGGTGCCCGACGAGATCCTCAAAAAGGGATCCAACCTCACCCTCGAAGAGTGGGAAGTGATGAAGCAGCATCCCATTACCGGAGAAAATATTTGCCGCCCCTTGAAGTCGCTGCGCCTCATCCTGCCGATCATCCGCCATCATCACGAGCATAGCGATGGCAGCGGCTATCCCGATGGACTGCTCAAACCTGAGATCCCCCTGCTGCCTCGAGTCCTGCAAGTGGTGGATGTTTATGACGCCTTGCGTACAGCACGCCCCTACAAGCCCGCCTTAAGTCATGATCAGTCCGCCGTCACTATGCGCGAGGAGGCCCGCGCCGGATTGTGGGACGAAGAACTGGTGGCTGAATTCTTCTCCATGCTGGAAAAGCGCCAAGTAGCTTAAGCTAGCAGTTGGTATCTCAACTAAAACTGAGACCTGACAACTGAGAGCAGAGACCTGCCTTGGAACATCACACTTACAGCATCATCATCCCCGCATACAACGAGGCGGCGCGGATCGACGCCACACTGGAAAAAGTTCTCCACTACGCGGCACAACATGGTTGGGACGCGGAAGTCATTGTGGTGAACGATGGATCCCGTGACAACACGGTTGAGATCGTTCAAAGCCACATGCAGAGAAATGCCACGCTGCGGCTGTTGGAAAATCCTGGCAACCGCGGTAAAGGTTATAGCGTGCGCAATGGAATGATGCACGCAGGCGGCGAAGTATTGCTATTCAGCGATGCCGACCTCTCCTCCCCAATTGAAGAAGCTCCCAAGCTGCTGGGAGCGATTGCGGAAGGCGCCGACATAGCGATTGGATCGCGTTGGATGCAAAGCGAGTTGCAGACACAACGACAGCCGCTTTACCGGCAATTCTTCGGACGGATTTTTAACCTAATGCTGCGCCTGATCCTGGGCCTGCAATTCAAGGATACGCAGTGCGGATTCAAGGCTTTCACCCGGCGCTCCGCCCAGGCAATTTTTCCGCAACAGAAGATTGAACGCTGGGGATTCGATCCGGAGTTACTTTACCTGGCAAAAAAATACGGATTCAAAGTGGCGGAAGTCCCAGTGGCATGGGCGCACAGCACGGGCACGCGCATCAGTCCGTTGCGGGACGGCACTCGCATGGTGGTCGAGATGTTGAAAATTCGCTGGAATGCACTGACCGGCAAATACGCCCCGACACCACCTTAAGCTTTGCTGCTACGAAGCTGCTTTTTGGGCCATAAAAAGAGGCCGGGTCGTAACCCCGACTCCCTTCTTGAAACTCACGGTCATGACCGACGCACAATCGTCACACAACCAGAAATATTCAAGACGCCGGGAAGAGTTCTTGCCTTGCGGGTCTGCAAAACCGATGCGGGTATCGTCGCCATTGCCGCTGGTTTCTAGGCGAAACAGTTTGCCTTGATGCAGGTAAAGAAAAGAAGCCGAGCAGCCCGGATTGGCGCACTTCGAAAGCATTTTCGCCGTTCCCTAGGGCGGGAGAAAGTTCTTGGAGAACTAAATTTTACTACTGATGTGCAGAATTCTAATCTGCTTTTTTAGCGGCAGAGTGTGGAAATCGGGTGCCGAAAGATCGGCATTTCAGCGAATCGCCATCTGCGGTTTACTCTGTGGAACAACCGCCTCCGCGACTTTCCTGCCCATCTCTGCCGTGGTTAGCCCCGTCTGGCCGGGCCTGACTAGGTCGCGAGTACGATATCCGGCGGCCAGAACGCTGGATACCGCGCCTTCGATCGAAGCCGCCTCGTTTTTCAGTTTGAAGGAATATCGCAGCAGAATGGCGCCCAATGGATTGGCAATGCCCCGCCCGGCAATGTCTGGAGCCGAACCATGTACCGGTTCGTAAAGACCTACCGTCCCGCCGATACTCGCGGAAGCCAGCAGCCCCAATGAGCCCACGATTCCGCCAGCTTGATCAGAGAGAATGTCGCCAAACATATTTTCCGTTAGCAAAACGTCGAAGTCGGCAGGACGCGACACCAGCAGCATGGCGGCGGAATCAACGTACATGTGCGACAGCGTGACGTCAGGATATTCCTGCGCCACGCGTGTGACCACGTCGCGCCACAGCCGGGAACAGTCGAGCACATTGGCTTTGTCCACCGAGGTGACCTTGCGCCGGCGAGTTCGCGCCAGCTCGAAAGCCATTCGCGCAATGCGTTCGATCTCCGGTTCCGTGTAGCGCATGGTGTCGAGAGCTTCACGGTTGCCCGCAGCCCCTTGGGTAGATCGAGGCTCCCCGAAGTAAATGCCGCCCAAAAGTTCACGCACGATCAGAACATCCGTGCCTCGAACTATTTCCGGCCGAAGCGGTGAACAGTCTTCAAGCGCGGGAAAACAAACCGCGGGCCGCAAATTGGCAAATGCTCCGAGTTCGCGGCGCAGCCGTAACAGCCCACTCTCCGGACGAAGATGTTTGGGAAACTTATCGAAAGAAGGTCCGCCCACCGCTCCCAACAACACGGCGCCAGACGTCAGGCAACTATGAATTGTATCGTCGGGAAGCGGGTTGTTACTGCTCAGAAGCGCCGCGCCGCCGATCTCTTTCCGATCCAGGCTGATCTGATGGTTGAACCCGCGGGCGACGTTTTCCAGAACCCGTAGCGCTTCGTCGGTCACTTCTGGTCCAATGCCGTCCCCAGGAAGAATTGTGAGTTTAAGCAGCATGGATGATTATTTTAATGCGGACAGGCGATTCACGCTGGCTCCATTCGCATCGCGACGTGCAGGCTTAGAGCGCGCTCGGATGTCATCGCCACGACAATGGGAAGAGCATGATTTGGGAAGGGCACGAGTTTAGTCGTGCCGCACGGACTAGAGTGCCGAGGGCTTTAGCCCCTGAGGTTCTGTTGAACCATAGGCGTCTACACACCCCACAAATAATCTTCCTGCTCAGAATGATTTTCCGCCATCGGATTCAACGGCAGCCCTGACGGGGTAAACTCCGCGGGTAACGGAAAGGAAAGCGGTTTCTGCGGATAGTCGCGCCCGCTACCGGCCGCCGCCGCGATCGCCAGCGGCAGATCCGCCACATGGGCCGGCGGAATCCGTCGCCCGGCATGAGTTTCCCGGATCAATCCCATCAAATGGTGATCTTCCACATGCTTGATCTTGTCCGCCAGCACCACGAACTTGCGGTAAATTTCGTCTAACTCGCGGCGCTCGAACTGATACCCGAGCTGTTCGCAACGAAGATTCAGCGCATGTCGTCCCGAATGTTTGCCCAAAACTAATGTCGAATCTGGCACCCCCACAGATCGCGGGGTCATGATTTCGTAGGTCAACGGATTCTTGAGCATTCCATCCTGATGAATACCGGCTTCGTGAGCAAACGCATTGCGTCCGATGATGGCTTTGTTGGGCTGTACCGGAACTCCAGTGATCTCGCTCAGCATCTGGCTCGCCGGGAAAAGCTGCTCACTCACAACTGCCGTCTTATATGCGTAGCGATCGGGTCGGACGCGTGCCGCCATCACGATCTCTTCCAGCGAAGCATTCCCAGCGCGCTCGCCGATCCCGTTGATGGTGCATTCCACCTGTCGCGCGCCCGCGGCCACGGCAGCAAGAGAGTTTGCCACGGCCAGTCCCAAATCGTTATGGCAGTGCGCCGAGATCGTGACTTTCTCAATTCCTTGCACGCGCTGACGGATAGTTTGGATCAACTCGCCGAATTCCGACGGCATGCTGAACCCAACCGTGTCCGGAATGTTCACTGTGGTGGCACCAGCTTCGACAACAGCCTGCACAATCTGACATAGAAATTCGAGATCGGTGCGCGTGGCGTCTTCCGGCGAAAACTCAACATCCTGGCACAATGACTTTGCCAGACGCACCGCATCGCGGGCCTGCTCCAGACATTGCTGGCGCGAAATCCGGAGTTTGTATTTCAAATGGATATCAGACGTTGCCAGGAACACATGAATTCGCGGACGGCTGGCATCTTTCAATGCCTGCCAGGCGCGTTCGATATCCGGACGGCAAGCACGAGCCAAGCCGGCGATGATAGGACGTCGAACTACCGCAGCAATGGCCTGCACGGCGGCGAAGTCACCCTCAGAGGCGATGGGAAATCCAGCCTCAATCACGTCCACGCCCAAGCGGTCGAGTTGATGCGCCATGCGCAGCTTTTCCTGCACATTCATGCTACAACCGGGCGACTGTTCGCCGTCCCGCAAAGTGGTGTCGAATATCGTGATACGCGCTGATTCCATGCCGAGGTTCCTCCCTGAGAGGTAACCTCTATGTTACGTAGACACCCATGTAAAGCAAAGCTTATAATCCTGTGATTATCATTAGCAACGCTTAACATGATAAGCCTAGCTAATGCCTGCTTAAGTTGAACTAAAGGGATTCGCGATGGACCTGGCGCAACTCGAGGTCTTTCTGGCGGTCGCCCGTGAAGGACGCTTCTCCCGCGCGGCGGAAAAACTATTCCGCACCCAGTCGGCAGTCAGTCAAACCATCCACAAGCTGGAACAAGAACTCGGCGAACCTCTGCTGGACCGTTCCTCCCGCGATGGCCTGCTCACCGACGCCGGCCGCGTGCTTCAGGAATATGCCGAGCGTTTATTAAATCTCAGAAACGACGCGCAGGAAGCTCTGGTGGAACTGCGGGAACTGCACAAAGGCAAACTCGCGATCGCGGCCAATGAGTTCACTGCTCTTTACCTGCTCCCGGTGCTCGGCGAATTTCGGCGCCTGCATCCTATGATCAAGATCGTGGTACAGCGCGCGCTGGGCAGCCACATTCCCGATGACCTGCTGCGCCATAACTCCGAGCTTGGAGTGTTGACTTATGATCCGCAGGAGCCGCAGTTGTGTTCCACCGTGGTGTATCTGGATGAATTGATATTTGTCGTCCCGCCGAGCCATCCGCTGGCCAGAGTACAACAGGTCAGCATACGCCAACTCGGCGCTGAATCTTTTGTAGCCCACATTGTCTCTTCTCCATACCGCGAAAAAGTAATCCAGGCATTCAAACGGCATAAGACGCCCCTGCACATGGACATTGAACTGCCCACACTGCAAGCCATCAAGCGCTTCGTAGCCATGGGAAATGGAGTAGCGTTGCTGCCGGAGATCAGCGTGGAAAACGAACTAGCCCGCGGAGAGCTGGTGCGCATTGCGGTGCGTGAGCTTCGCTTGCACCGCAAACTTCGGCTGGTCTATCGCAAGTCCGCCAGCCTTTCGCACGCGGCACGGGCCTTTCTGAAAGTAGCAGAGACTATCGCGCTGGAGCGCAAAGGACGCTATCGTTTCCAGCGGGAACATTAGCAGCATTCCAGCCGGCGCCGGGCTCAGGTGTCAGGTCTAGCTCTCCAGTCCCGGGTGAGCTGAGATCTGAGACCTGACACCCGAGACCTGACACCCGAGACCTGACACCCGAGACCTGCTCGCCCTTCCTCGCAATCTTCCAAGGATTTCAAGCTAGTTGTCCGCGCAACGCCAGGATCGCATCCTCCACCCTGGGATGAATTTCGAAAACCGAAGCCAGCCGGGTAAGCTTCAACAATTCGTGAACTCGTGGGTTGGGTGCAGCGAGCATGATTGTACCTTGATTGGCTTGGGCCCACATCAATAGGAGCACCAGTTCTCCCAGTCCTGCGCCGTCCATCATTTTCACGGCGCTGAGTTCGAGAACCACTTGGCGGCTGTGCGGTAAAAGTTCCGCCAGCTTCTCGGACAACGTAGCCGCTTCGTCGTAGACAATGCGTCCCCGGCAATAGACTACGGTCACATCGTCGCTTACGCGGATTTCCAGACTCAACTTCTGCATTGGCTCCTTATCCTGTGCCCAAATGGGTGGCACTCGCTGCCACAAGTTGCAGGCTAATGATTCGCTCATAAGATTCACCTATATCCTACTAGTTGGACGATTGTGGATAGGTTTCGGAAGTGTAAAAATTTGTGTAATTATTTGAGTCCGCCTATCGAAAATTTTCATATCCAAGTTCATTCGTCAGGCATCCAACCAATATTCGATTCGAATTCCGCAAGTTTGCAGGCAGGAGGACATTTCTGTGTCCAGAATCACTGTCATCGCACTCACCATTTTCACATTCGCAACTCTTGCCACCGCTCAAATTCCCAAAGGAAATGTTTTCTTCGGATATTCCTATCTCAGGGCTGGTCTGACTTCCAGTACAAGCAGCAATTTGAATGGCTGGAATGGTTCGTTGGAAGGAAAGTTCCTTCCCTGGATTGGGATCGTTGCTGACCTTAGTGGCCATTACGGGACAGCGCAATTCCCTATATTTTGTCCCGTTCCCCCCGGAGCCGTTTCCTGCTCGCCTACTCTGGATGCCAAGATGTACAGTGTTGTGCTCGGCCCGCGGGTTTCTGTTTCCGTGGGGAAGGTCACGCCTTTTGCTCAGGCATTATTTGGCGTGGCGCATATCACAGGAAACAAATCAGGATTTTCCACCTCGGACACATCCTTTGCCAGCGCCTACGGTGGCGGGCTGGATTATCACCTGGTTCCGCTGGTGAACTGGCGTTTCCAGGCTGACCTGTTGCACACTAGTTTCTTCAGCGACAAGCAGAATAACTTACGGTTGTCGACGGGAATTGTGTTGCACTTCTGAGAGCAGGTTCCGGGAGCTATTTCTGCGCAGGCGGCACGTACTGGGCGGGTAAAGCGGAACCTTCACCAAAAAAATATTGTTCCATCTGCTTGACGATTACTTCCTGATCCTCCTTGCGCGCCGGATTCAGGCGGTATTCGTTGAGCAACATCTTGCAGAATTCCATCCACGAGTGCCAGGCGTCGCGCGAAACATTTTCGTAGACTTTCTTTCCCAGTTCGGTGTCGAACGGGGGTTCATCGAGGCCAGGAAGCTCTTTCTTCAGTTTGACGCAGAAGACCGTGTGCTCTGCCATTGCATTCCTCACAACTGGTGAAACTAAATTATCTCATGAGCTGTCATTCCGAGCGGCAGCCTAGCCGCTGAGGAATCCCTATGCCCGGTACGAGATTGTGGGCATAGTGATTTTTTTAACTGGATTCTGCAACGCCACCCTCTCTGAGCCCCCAGCCCCACGGCGCCAGTCGTGGGTGGTGACGCAAACCGGGGACAAAGCCCGAATGGGCGACAGAAACTAGCTCCATTCCACTCGATCCTCCGCCATTACCCGCAACAAAAAAGGCCCACCAAAGTGGGCCTTCCCATTTCGAATATTCATAAATTCATTTCGGAGTCTGTGGATTCGTAATCGGCGGTGTCGTCGGACAAGGGTTCGCGGTTCCCGCCGTGGTCCCTGGCTGAGCAGTCGTAGTTCCCGGGGTGCTGGAGCTTGCCGGAGGTTGCGATCCAGGAGTTACGGTCGTCGAACTGGACGCGGTACCGCTTGTACCCGGCGTCACGCACGGGTTGACAGTCGTCCCTGGCGCTGCGCCCGGAGTCGGGGTTGCATTCGGAGTCGGAGAAGCAGTAGCCGGCGTCGGTGAGGCCGTCTGCGGCATAGGAGAAGCAGTTTGCGGAGTTGGAGTCGCGGTGCTGCCCGGCGATTGCGTGCTCGGCGCTGTAGTGGTGGAAGATGTTTTTATTGCCGCGCCCGGATTCGCATTGGGAGTTGTGCTGCTGCTCGGCTTTTGTCCTGCAGTTGTGCCCGACGTGCTGCTGGAACCTGCAGTCTGTCCGGAAGCAGTTGCCGTCTGCGCTACTTCCGTCGAACCCTGCATGGAAGCAGTTGGCCCCGTCTTCGAGGTTCCGCAATGATCCGCTACTTTGGTTACGCCGCTTACCTTGAATGCGTTCGCGGCGCCGCTGGAACCATAGCCAGTATTGCCAGTCACCATGCTTCCGGCATTTCCAGTCTGAGAACTACTGATTGTGCCCGTGCTGGCATTCGTGCTCGCGCTAGCAGATCCGGCGTTCGCGGATCCTGAATTCGAAGATCCGGATGACGCGCTAGGAGATCCGACGTCCGCGGAGTTGCTCCTCATCGGCTGACCCATGACTTCTACTTGTTCTCCAATATGCATACGCAGGTCAGCAGTATAGCCCGTTAGGTGATACACGGTCCCGGTCTGCGGATCGGTGAGCGTGTATTCGCCGCTCGTGGGAGAGCCGCCTAAACATCCTCGCATCGGGCTCTGATTGGTCATGGCCTGATTGGATCCGGCCTGACTAGCGGCGGAGCTGTTTGGGCTGCTCTGGTTTGAGACGGAACTCTGGCTGCCCTGCGTCGCGCTATTGGGAGAACCTGTCTGCGGTGTGCTGCTGGGGGATGTGCTCTGGGCCACGACCCAGCTCGCTCCCAAGAGCACTACGGATACAATAGTTGCTCTTGCTTTCATAATGTCTAATCCTCCGGAGAGATGATTTTTTGCTCATCGTGAGTCTAGAGTCGTAACGGTGCCCGTGGAATCCGGTATTGTCCTTAGGTTGCTGGGAGGCTTCTTGTAGAGCGATTTTGCTCTAAGTGGTGGAAAGAATTACAGGTTGCCGGTTTTTGAGAGTAGCGGAAAATGTTGGTGGGCCTGCTAGGATTCGAACCTAGAACCAACACATTATGAGTGTGCTGCTCTAACCGTTGAGCTACAGGCCCCGGAAGTTGGAACCGCCACAGGATTGCTGGAGTTTCGCGTCTCCAGCGTTGTCCCACAATAGCGTGAGTCCCCAGGTCTCAGCAAGCCACTCTTCTCTCCCTCTTACAACGACCACCATGGGCTGAAGCCCGTCGTCGTTTCCTTCGTAACGCGGGCCATGAAAGGGCCGCTCTTCCACGTTGCCGGTTCGATTTCGGACAAATCCCCTATTACGAGCGTGACCTAGTTCGATGCCGCAGGCAGAAGGTAGCATTCTTGACCATGGCCGACAGGTCAAAACTGGAATGGTGGTTCACGGGATCGATCCTGCTGCTGGCGATTTCCGTCCTGGGCTTTGCCTACCTCTTCTGGGAGAGCTATTTAGTTACTAAGAGATAAATCCGATCTCCGCACCTACCCGCCTATGAAACACACAGATCTTCGATGGAATCGGGAAACCGAGGGATGGTATTGCGCCAAGTGTGGTCGCACTTCCGACCACCTCAAGAAAGAAGATGCTCTGGTGGAATTGGAGCAATTCGAGTGTGAACTTCCCACGGCAACCAGAGGCCCGAAGACTCACGGACTCACCGGCTGACAAATTTATCCCGTGATTCGAGTGCTTTGTCCTGCCACGCCAACCGGCGGCTCGGCCGCATCCTTGGCACTCGGAGCTTCTTTGACGGGCAACTGCTCGCGCGCAGCCTTGAGCAGTTCGGCGTTGACTTCCGCTCCAATCAAAATCGCGGCGCTGCTCAAATAAAACCAAAGCAAGAGACCCGCGACTGCGCCCAGGGTTCCATAACTCTTGCTCAACATCCCCACATGCTCCACGTAAAATCCGAAAGCATAGGATGCGCCTATCCATGCTGCTACGGCCACGAACGAACCGGGCACGGTGCGTAAAAACTTCCGCTGCTCAACGTTCGGAGCCAGGTAGTAAACCATCTCAATGGCAATCGTGGAAAACGAGATGGCGAGAACCCATCGAAAGTAGAACCAGGACTGGGTGAAGAGCGGATGGATTCCCATGCGCTGGGCGAGTTTCGCGCCCAGGACGGGCCCCATGATCATCGCCGCTAAAACAATGGCTACCAATATCCCCAGTAGGAATGTCAGACCGACCGCCAGCAGGCGTGTATGCCAAAACGGCCGTCCTTCGTTGACTCCGTAGGCAACGTTCAGAGCTTCGATCATGGCGGCTGAAGCTCCCGAGGCAGTCCAGATAGTGCCTATGATTCCGAACGATAAGAAACCGGAATTCCGGGTCGCCATGAGATCAGAAAAAACTTTGCTGACCAGGGTCATCGAATCAGGTGGAATGAAGTAGGACATCCACAGCAACACCTGATCGAACAGATGGGGGATCGGAACGTAGGCCAGCGCGCTGGCCAGCAGGATCAGCAGAGGCAACAACGCCAGGAAATAGTAGTAGGCAAGACTTCCTGAGAAAGCGAGCAGATGTTTGCTATCTACATCGCGGACCGCCCTCCCAATTGCTCGCGAAAAATTTCGAAGACTCATCATGTGCTGGATCCTGGGCTGCTTTCCTTAGATGACATTCCCGCAGTCTGGGGCGACATCATTTTCGCGATGGCTGGTTGTAATTCTGCATTAAAGCGGGGTAGGCACGACGCTTGGATGTGCTACGTAGAAGAAGTAGCGGCAGATGCTGAACTAGTGCGTAGCTTGCGCCTCCGCCCAGCCTTCCGTCTTAGCTTTGTCAACCAGCCACTGTTGAAGTTCGCGTTGCAATGCGGGATGAATCTCGACGATGCTCAGACCAGTGAGGCCGTCAGTTGCGGCCCATGCTAGTTTACCTTTGAATTCAATGGGCGACGATGCGCCCGGCAGATTGAAAGACACTTCGATCATGTTGCCATGGGAAAGAGGCGCCGGTGTCTTGATGGCGAGTCCGCCAGAACTGATGTTGACGCTAGTGGCTTCTATCTGTACTCCGTCCACTTGAAGCATTACTGGGACGTCCAGGGTTACGCGGAAATAACGCTGCTGCGGAGCGCTGAGCGTGCCCAAAGCCGTTTGGGAGCCGTCTGCTGTCTGCTGTTTTTCGTATTTGGCTAATTTCCGCCGCAAGGTACGGCCGGAAATTCCCAGTTGCTCGGCCGCTTTCGCGTGGTTACCTGCAGTGCGAGCGAGAGTCTGGAAGATCATTTGCTTTTCCATGTCGTCCAGATTCCCTTGAAAAGCGGCAGCGGTAGAAATCTCCGGCGCGCCACAAACCGAGGCGGGAAGATCGCTGGCGCGGATCTCCCGGGTGCCGGGCTTGGCATGCATGGCGGCTTTGAAAATCACGTTCTTCAGTTCGCGCACGTTCCCCGGCCAGGGATAATGCAAAAGCGCTTGCATTGCTTCGTCACTGAATTTGGCCGAAGGAGCATGCTGGCGCAGAAAAAATTCCGCAAGGGCGGAGATATCCTCCAGACGCTCTCGTAACGGTGGCACCTGCAACTGGAATTGGGTGAGACGATGGTATAGATCACGGCGGAATTTGCCGGCCTGTACTTCCTGTTCCAGATCACGATTCGTGGCAGCGATAACGCGTACGTTCACCGTAACCTTCCGGCTGCCGCCCAGGCGATAGTAGGCAACTCCATCCAGCACACGAAGCAGTTTTGCTTGAACTTTGCCGTCGAGTTCCCCAATTTCATCGAGCAACAGCGTTCCCTGGTCCGACATTTCAAACAACCCTGGCTTGGTGACGTCAGCTCCGCTGAAAGCGCCCTTCTCGTACCCGAACAATTCGCTTTCTACCAGATGTTCGGGAAGCGCAGCGCAATTTACGTCCACAAAAGGTTTGCCGCAACGAAGTGAATGTTGATGGATGGCTTTGGCCACCATTTCCTTGCCGCTGCCTGTCTCACCGACAATCAAAACCGCGGCGTCCTGCTGGGCCACACGTTCCACCATGGCCATGAGCTTGCGCATGATTTCGCTGCGAACCACGGCAGTGGTCCCGTCCACGAGTTGCATCTCGGCGGCCGGTTTCATGGGTTGAAGACAAAGGCGCAGTTATCCCACCGAGGCGCGCCAATCCCCGCACCTTCTTTAGCATGTTGTTGAAGGTCGTGAAAAGGTTACTTCCGTGTCGCCGGGTCCGAATCAGATTCGATGATAGGCGAGATAACGTGGACTAGAACGCAGGTTCGAACAAGTGTAAGCTGTCGCCGGACAGAGCCCGCCAGGCTGGTGACTGGCCGGATCGTGCAAGCCACCCCAATCTGTTAGCTACCCCATACCGCCGATGCGGCCGAAAGCAGACTGAGCGCCAATACCGCCGTCGTGAGTAGAAGAATCGCAATTGCTGGTTTCTTGAATCGGTTCATAGTGTCTCCACTGCCGTGTTCTATTCCATTCTGACGGAGCCAATGCTCCGCAATTAGCTGCCCCAAACCGCCGAGGCATTGCATGCGATTGCCAGTAGTGCGACGATCGCCGGAACCAGTAAGCCGTAGACCAATTTGCTAATTCTGTTTTTCATGCCCTTCTCCTCACCCGTGCGGTTAATCTTCAAGTCTTTATGTCGTTATCGCTTCATCAAATCATCAACCGGGCGTGCCGACCGGTCATGGTAACTCGTCGTCGTCTCCGCCCCCGTCAATGCTCAGGGCATCATTTCCTGCGCGGTTGCGCCGACTGTAGAGCCCCAAATAACCGAGCTGCCCCAGATTACGCTGCAGCCATCCAGTGTGGCGTTGCCCCACACTACTGAATTCCCCCAGATCACCGAGGTTCCGCTAACCAAAGCGTTTCCCCAGATGACTGAACTTCCCCAGATCACGGAGTTACCCCAGATCACCGAGTTACTCCAGACGGAAGAGGCATCGGCCACAAGAGAGACAGTGCCGGAAGAATCGCGTACCGCGATCGGCGAGAGCGCGGTACCCGTCACCGTGTCGTTATTCGCTAAGGCGCCAGGAATGTCGAGATAACCCGCGCCCACCGTGAAAATGTCGTATTGATAATCGTCGGTGATGCTTCCGACGGTAAGTCTCGAGCTTACGGGGAAGACCTTATCGGCAGTCTTCATCAGGCGGGCCTTCACCAGATCCGGGGTGAGACTGCTGTCCTGCTCTAGCATCAGTGCGGCGGCTCCACTTACCACTGGTGTCGCCATACTCGTGCCGCTCAGGATGAAGTACGATTTCGGGCTCCAAAAATTGCCTCCGTAACTTGGCGGCGATACTTCATTGCTCGGCAACTTCAGATCCAGCGTGCTTCTAGGCACGAGCAGCGAGGCGATGCGGTTGCCGGGAGCAACCAGGTCGGGTTTCACGACGTGATCCAACATAGTGGGGCCCTTCGAACTGTAAGTGGCAATGACATCATCTGCCGGGTTAGCAGTATTCTTGGCATTCATTGCACCGACAGTAATTACAGAGGGATCATTGCCTGGAGCTGCAACTGTGCCGTAGCCGTGCATGCCGTAAGTATTTCTGCGGCCGTCATTTCCAGCCGCCACAATCACGATCAATCCAGCTTGCCAAGCCGCTTCCACTGCTTGGCAGAGTGGATCCTGAGTGTAACTTTCGAATACTGGTCGTCCCAATGACAAGTTGACGATACGAATGCCGTATGTGTCTTTAAGCACTACGGCGCGTTGCAGGGCCGCGATGACATAGGAATCCTGCCCTCGTCCATTCACGTCCAGGACCTTCAGGTTAACCAGCTTGACGCTGGGAGCAACGCCGTAGATTCTCGAAGAATTGCTCGGACCACCTGATTGCGTTCCATTGCCGGCGAGGATGCCGGCGACGTGTGTACCGTGGCCGTATTGGTCACTGGCATCGGTGAAGGGAACAAAACTCTCGCTGTATACCACCCGCGATTGGCCTGTGACTGGATCGCGCAGATCGGGGTGATTGCTGATACCACTATCGATAACCGCCACTGTCACTCCGGCGCCGTCCCAGCCATAACTTTGGGCCACGTCCGCGCCCACTGTGGCTTCGGTGTAGTCGGACGCTCCATTCAATGAACGATTGGGCGAGATGTAAGCAACTTCAGGATCCTTGGCCAGAGCCCTGATTCCGTTCACAGTAAGATTAAACAGGCCACCGCGAATCACATTCAGCCGATGGCGCGAAACTCCGCCCAGAGCTTTCACCGTTTGAATCCGACTATCGGATGGGGAATGCTTGAATTGCACAATCACGTCTAAACGTTGGTTCGAAGACCGATTTTGAAGCCCAGCCAGGATTGTAGAGAGTTCCGGTGACAGCGTGCTGCGTATACTTGAGTTGCCCTTTTCTCGGTTGGACTGCGAATGTCCCTGACCAAATCCGAAACTGGACGTTCCTAGAAGGACCACGAGTACTGCAGTGAGCGTGGTCAACCTGCCTACGGTGCTGGCGGTGAAGCTCCGTTCGTTTCGGTTTTTTTGCTTCATCTTTCACTCTCCGCACAGCAAGACAGCCGACTCCGATGAAGATTGGTCGCTATTCCAGTTGCAGGTCTCATTCCAACCCGCCGATTCCACTAACTCATTCATTTGACGATGGTTGCGAACGATTGCCTGGCAACGATCTTGGACAACTTGTCCACCCGGGTCTGTGCCCCTCTTGTGCCATGAAAGACGCCAACCTGCTGAATCAACGTATCTAATCGGGATGTCCGCAAGGAGGACAATTTGTCCTGGCCGAGGGTGCAGTGGTCAGGTATCCGCGCCCCGCGAAAGAATTCACTGGCAACTGGCCACTGACTCTGGGATTGTCCGCTCAGCCTCGCGATTCGGATTTGCTGGTCTTTTGGGATCCAGAACCATTGGTTACCAAAGTTTCGCTTTTTCGGCGTAAGTCATTGTCGGGAAGTAGGTTAGCTGCTATCACTTACATGACATAGCTCCACATCAGGTTAGCAAGCATGAATGCGGAGGGACGTGGTTAACCGCTCTCAGAATTGGAGAGACTTGACCCCGGGCGCCAAGCTGCTCATCAGCCTTGTCGTTACGGCAGGTACCGGTGTGCTTCTGTATGCCGCCGTCAATCCAATCAGTAAGAACATCGCTCAGTTCATTTGTTACCTGTTAATCGCTCTTCTGGCGTCACGCCTCAAAGTCAACCTGCCGGGAATTACCGGCACCATGTCCGTCAATTTCCTCTTCATCCTTTTGGGCATTTTGGAGCTGAGCTTTACTGAGACTCTCGTCCTCGGCACTGCCGCCATCTTGGTGCAGTGTTTTTATCGTGATCGCCCCAGCGCGATTCAGGTGACGTTCAATATCTGCGCGAGCGCTTTCTCGATTGCCGTGGCCTATGACGTGTATCACATAGCCTTCAGCCACTGGCCCCCACACACCCACCCCCTGGTGCTGATCGTTGCCGCCAGTACGTACTTTGTAGCCAACACCGGTTCCATTGCCGCCGTCATCTCGCTCACTGAGGGCAAATCGCTAAGGCGAATCTGGGTGGAGTGTTATTTCTGGTCGTTCCCTTATTACCTGGTCGGCGCCGGGCTCGCGGGCGTGGTGGGCTGGTTGAATGGAAAATTTGGCTGGCAAGCGTCGCTGCTGGTAGTGCCGGTCATTTACCTGATCTACCGTTCTTACCGTCTCTACCTCGGCAAACTGGAAGACGAGAAGCGCCACGTCGAGGAGATGGCAAACCTCCACCTGCGAACTATTGAGGCGCTGGCTTTGGCCATCGAAGCCAAGGATCACACTACTCACGACCACTTGCAGCGGGTGCGGGTGTACGCCATTGAAGTAGCTAAAGAGTTGAATGTGACTCCCGGAGAAATGGAAGCCCTGCACGCTGCCGCGCTCCTGCACGACATTGGCAAACTGGCCGTGCCGGAGCACATCATCTCCAAACCCGGGCGATTGACGCCGGAAGAATTCGAGAAGATGAAAATTCACCCCGTCGTCGGAGCTGAAATTTTGGAGCGGGTGCGATTCCCCTATCCGGTTGTACCGATTGTGCGGGCCCACCACGAGAAGTGGGATGGCACCGGATATCCCTTCGGACTCAGAGGTGAAGAAATCCCGATCGGTGCGCGCATTCTCTCCGCGGTGGATTATCTGGACGCCCTGGCCTCGGACCGCCAATATCGCAGGGCTTTGCCGCTGGAAGAAGTGATCCAGCGATTGTCGGCGGAATCGGCCAAAGCGTTTGATCCAAAAGTAGTGGACGTCCTGCAGAAGCGTTACCTTCACCTGGAAAAATTGGTGGAAGATCAATTCGGACATGAAGTCGCGTCCAAATTGTCCACCGACGTCAAGGTCGAACGGGGATTGGCCCCAGCCGCGGGATTTGAAGACATCTCGGTAAAAGACGCACCCGGTCAGGAAGCCAACTTCCTTTCCTCCATCGCGGCTGCGCGGCAGGAAGCGCAGACTCTATTCGAGCTCAGCCAGGATTTGGGAGCTTCGCTGAGCCTGGGCGAAACTCTGTCCGTCTTTTCCTTGAAATTGCGCCGTCTAGTTCCTTACGACGCGATTGCCATTTACGTCAAGCGAAATGCCGAACTGATCCCCGAGTACGTCAATGGCGACAACTTCCGTTTGTTCGCGTCGCTGCGCATTCCGCTAGGGCAGGGTCTTTCCGGGTGGGTGGCACAAAACAAAAAGCCCATCATCAATGGCAATCCTTCGGTGGAGCCAGGATACTTGAACGATCCAACCAAGTTCAGCACCTTGCGTTCCGCTCTGGCAATTCCTTTGGAAGGTCTGGCCGGCGTGGTTGGCGTGCTTGCGGTTTATCACGCAGAGCGAGACGCGTTCACTTCCGATCACTTGCGCATCCTGCTGGCTATCAGCTCTAAGATGGCGCTGGCAGTGGAGAACGCGCTGAAATATGAACAGGCGGAAAGTTCAGCCACCACCGACTATCTCACCGGACTGCCCAACGCGCGTTCGTTATTCCTGCAACTCGACCGGGAATTAGCCCGCTGCAAGCGCGATACGTCCTCCCTCACCGTCATGGTCTGCGATATGGACGGGTTCAAGCAGATTAACGATCGCTTCGGCCATTTAGAGGGCAATCGCGTCCTTCGCCTCTTTGCTGTGGCTTTGAAAGACAGCTGCCGAGAGTACGACTACGTGGCCCGTATGGGTGGAGACGAATTCGTAGTCGTTGCTCCCGGCCTGCCGCCGGAAACCGTCGCCAAGAAAGCGGACCAACTGCGGGAACTGGCCAAGCATGCTGGACACGAAGTTTGTGGCGAAGACATTCTCTCGCTAAGTGTGGGACAAGCTTTGTATCCCAAGGATGGACAGGATGCGGAGGAACTGCTGGCCGAAGCCGATCGCCGCATGTACATCGAGAAGCAGCAACAGCCCTCGCGCAAAAACCGCAGGATCTATCCACGCATGAAATGCCGCGTCACCATCGAGTTGCAGCCGCATGGCTCGGAGGGCCCGCTGCTCGCCAACTTAACCGACATGAGTCTGGGAGGCTGCTTCGTGGAAACCAGCGCCATCATGCCCGCAGGTTCCAAGCTCAAGCTGGTTTTCTCTATCGATGATGGGAAGATGCAGGCGGAAGGCAGCGTAGTGCGTATCGATCCTGGATCCGGTATCGCTGTCCGCTTCAACGATATGAATCGTGAAGAGCGGGACAAGATGCATCGCGTCCTGGAATTCGTTCAGAACAGCACGAAGTTTTACGACAATCGCTACCTCAGTAAGCTTTTGAATCGTTGATTCGGCAAGCGCTTATTCCAATGGGAGATGCACCTCAAGTTGTCTGGATTGGCAAAACTCGCGGTCAAGATCCTGACAGTCGTTCTGCTCGGCGGTTTTCTGGGCGCAACTCTAGTGCGGCTAGCTCCGGGCTTTGGTGTCGATGAAGAAGAGCTGGACGTACGTCTTAGCAATGAAAGCATTCAAACCCTGCGACAAGCCCAAACAACTGATCAAAACCTCGCCGTTTTCTATTTTCATTATTTGAACCGCGTCCTCCATGGTGATCTGGGCACTTCTCGCACCCTGCAGCGGCCAGTCTCACAGCTTCTCGCCGAGCGCATGCCGGAGACTCTCAAGTCAATCGGACTAGGACTGGCATTTGCTTGGACATTAGGTTTGTCTTTGGCAATCGCAATCGTGATGTCCCGCGCCTGGTATCTTGATCTCGGCGCCAGCCTGTTGGCTGGAACGCTGCTCTGCCTGCCTGCAGCGGTATTGGCGTTGCTGTTTGTCTTGGCACAGGCGCCGGCACGTCTTGTCCTCGGACTTATTGTCTTTCCCAAAATCTTTCGCTTCTCGCGAAATCTGCTGGCAAGAAGTTCATCCCTCCCTCATGTATTGACCGCCAGAGCCAAAGGGTTAGGCAACATGCGTCTGCTCGTTTGGCACATTCTGCCGCCGGCCGCGCCTCAATTGCTCGCGCTTGCCGGAGTATCGGTGAGCATGGCGTTCGCAGCAGCCATTCCAATCGAAGCTCTATGCGACTTGCCCGGGATCGGACAGCTTGCCTGGAAAGCCGCCCTGGGACGCGACATTGCCTTGCTGATCAATCTCACCATGATTGTCACGCTGGTCACTCTGGTGGCAAACTCCGCTTCCGACTTGCTAGGTCAATCTTTTCACCGAGCATCCGCATGAAGTGGGCCCGTTCCATCGCAATTGTTTTTCTTGTGCTCATCTCGACCGCATGTCTGCTGGCCGACTTCGTGGCTCCAGCTTCCTATGCTCGCCAGTTTCGCGACGTTCCCGCGGCGGCCCCTTCGCACCAACATCTCCTCGGCACCGACGACCTGGGACGCGATCGCTTTTCCCGCGTGCTCTACGGAACTCGCGTCTCGCTGTTATTGGCTCCGGCTGCCGCTTTGTTCTCCACTTTGCTGGCCGCGTTGGTCGGCGGTATCGCCGGTTTTGGAGGCGGTTGGCTGCAGCGCTGTGTCATGGCCGCTACGGATCTTTTTTTGTCGCTGCCTTGGCTGTTCTTGCTGATTACAGTCCGCGCCCTGCTTCCCCTGAACGTCTCCCCGCAAGTTTCAGTAATGATAACTTTCACATTACTGGGATGCCTGGGCTGGGCCGGCGCCGCTCGTGTGATCTGCGCCGACGCCCGAGCCTTATCGCAATCGGATTTTATTTTGCTGGCCAGGGCCTCCGGCAGCAGCGGCTTTCGCCTGCTGTGGCGGCATTTGATGCCGAATCTCAAACCGGTCCTCTACGCACAGTTCTGGATTTCCGTGCCGGTATTCATTCTCACCGAAGCAAATCTAGGAATTCTCGGCCTCGGCGTGGCTGAACCTCTCCCGTCTTGGGGAAGTCTGTTACGTGAACTGGAGAGCTTTTCCACCATTTCCCCCCAAGCCTGGCAGTTTGTCCCACTTCTGTTGTTCATCGCAACCGTCAGCAGCTTCCATCTGGTCCTGACCAAAGAGGAGTTGGCAGCATGAGAAAACGTATCGCTAATGTTGTTCTGCTAATTTTCGTCGCTCTTTTGGCGAGCGCCGCGCTCGCACAATCCGGCGGAGAATTGCGCTTCTGCCTACGCTCCGAACCGAAAACCTTGAATCCGCTCCTAATGTCTGACGATTCTTCTGAGACCATCCGGTATCTGACCGGCGGTGTCCTCATGCGCGTAAACCGCCTCACCCAGGAACTCGAACCCGAACTGGCGACCTCCTGGAAAGTAGCCGACGCAGGAAAAACCATCACTTTCAAGTTGCGTGACAACCTCCGCTTCTCCGATGGAACCACCTTCTCAGCCGACGATGTGGCCTACACCGTTCAGCAACTCATGGATCCTGCCCTACACTCGCCGACCGGAGACGCATTCCGCTCTGGCGAAGGCAAAGTGCAAACACAGTTGCTGTCAAAGAATCGCATCGCGATTACTTTCCCCGCTCCCATTGCGGGCCTAGACAAGCTATTCGATCAGGTAGCCATCATGTCCGCAAAATCTCCGCAGAAAGAAATGGCTGTCCTCGGACCATACTTTATAGCCGAAAACAAAGCCGGCGCTTACCTGATATTGAAAAGAAACTCCAATTACTGGAAGCATGACGCCGCCGGCAGGCCGTTACCCTACATTGATTCCATCCGCCTCGACATTCAACAGAACCGTGACATCGAGATGCTCCGTCTGGTACGTGGCGAGATCGACTTCATCAACTCTGTGGATGCCGAGTACTTCGACAAAGTGATGTCGGAAAATCCGTTCATGGGGCACGACGCCGGCGCCTCGCTCGATGCAGAGTTCATGTGGTTCAATCAAGTCCCCGGATCTCCGCTGCCGTCGTACAAGAAGACGTGGTTTACTTCCACGAATTTCCGCCGCGCCATTTCGGAAGCCATCAATCGCGAGGACCTGTCCCGAATCGCTTTTCGTGGACGCGCTCGACCTGCCGTAGGTCCGATTTCCCCGGCGAACAAATTCTGGTTCAATTCCAAACTACAACCGCATCCCTTTGACCAGAAGTCCGCGTTGCAACGTCTCAGCCTTGACGGATTCCACCTCCAGAACGGCGTGCTGCGCGACCGCGAAGCACACGCCGTCGAATTCTCCGTCATCACAAACTCCGGCAACAAATATCGCGAACGTATGGCCACCATGATCCAGCAAGACCTGACCGGCATCGGCATCAAGCTGAATGTAGTCACACTGGACTTCCCCTCGCTCATTGAACGCATGACCCGCACCTTTGACTACGAGGCCTGCCTGTTGGGCCTGGTGAATAACGAACTCGATCCCAACTCACAAATGAACGTATGGCTCAGCTCCGCCGAAAACCATCAATGGAACCCCAGCCAGAAAACTCCCGCCACCGCGTGGGAAGCTGAGATCGATAAATTAATGCGCGCACAAGCCTCCACCCTGAACTCGGCCAAGCGCAAAGAATTCGTCGACAAAGTCCAGCAGATCGCCTGGGACCAAGAACCGTTCATCTATCTGGTAAACAAAAACGCGCTCTCGGCTGTATCGCCCGCGTTGCACAACGCGCACCCGGTGGTGTTGCGCCCTCAGGTCTACTGGAATATCGATCAGCTCTCGCTAGGCGCCGAGGTAGCAAGGAACCGATGAGCGACTCGCTCCTGTCACTTCGTCTGTCCGTCGACTATCCCGGTAAACGCGGTGTGCTCCGCGACCTTTCTTTGGAAATATCCCAGGGAGAAGTCTTGGGCTTGGTAGGCCAGAGTGG